>Ga0316208_1000358_pt1 | contig 58503 bp, 34 predicted proteins | sample 3monopyrite_MG_FD_204944 | JGI IMG/M metagenome (GOLD analysis project Ga0316208, IMG submission 204944) | Microbial mat bacterial communities from mineral coupon in-situ incubated in ocean water Damariscotta River, Maine, United States -... | ecosystem: Environmental > Aquatic > Marine >... | reverse complement strand
TCATTCGTGTCAAAGTTCTGGAACCGTCAAAATGCATACTCTGTGCCTGATTCGGAAATTCGGATCAATTCTACTATTCGGCAGGACCGGAATAATCGTTACAGCTGCCAGAACTGATGCGGAGTGCAGGGTTTACGGGATGCGCCGGACGAAGAGTTTGCAGGGGTAGTAAACGTTGTATCGGTTATTCCGGATGAACCGACCGTGCCGGTGATCACAATTATTTACATCATGTCAACGACACAACGCCCAGTTTGCTTCACAGCACGTGAGTGCTGCAGCAACCTGGGCGTTGATTCTGGGTTGAGCGTTCGTTTCGAAACTCGAAAGCCGTTCTCATGAACGACAGCCGACGTCTCTATCGATCCTGAGATTCCCGGCACAGCCTGTCGATCAGCTCGCGAAGCCGGGCGTTCTCCTGGCGAAGCTCGGCCGAGCCGTCACCCTGAGCTCCTGCGACGTCCCGCCGTAGGGCTTCAAGTTGTTCTCGAGCTTCGTCGATTTCGGTAAGACTTGCCCGAGCTCGAATTCGGCTTTGCTGCGTCTGGCTCTGCTGAATTTGACGTTGTTGCGTTTGGCTCTGCTGCCGTTGCTCCAGGGTTTGCTGCCGCTGAGTTGCCTCGCGGCGAACTTCTTCATCAAGGATCAGGATTGAACCATCTTCCTGCACTTCGATCAGGTCTTCACGAAGCAGCAGCACGGCACCGTCTTCGCGAATCGACACAATTCCCAACGCCTGAAGCTCGACAAGGAGTGCTTCGTCGACTTGAACGTCGAGGCCAAACTCCTCTTCGACAAGCACGAACGGCTCACCGGCGAGGTGAGCGTGAGCATCTGAAAGGTTGCCGAAGTCGAGGCCAGCGACCGACGCATTGCAGTTCGAACTCGTCGAAATGTTGACCAGGTTCGCAGAGTCATTGAAACCGCTTCCGCTGCAGCTGGCATGTCCGGGAGCGGAAAGTCCTCGGTAATTGTACGACTGGTCGAGTGACCCGACCGAGTTCGCGACGTCTTCCAGTTCTTCGGCGAGCATGGAAGCAACGGCTCCCCAGCCTGCTGTGAGGCTGATCACGGCGATCGTGAGGATCATGATCAGCTCGGCCGTGATGACCAGCCCGGACTCGTCTCGCAGAAATTGTTGAAAGTATGTGGCCATTGTGGTGTCTCCTTCTCTCGTTCGCTGATTGCTGAAAAAGCGACGAAGAAGTTGATCACCAACCAGATCGACAAAGCCGAGGAATTCGGCAGTGCGTGTTCTGCCTAAGGAACCCGGAGTCGTCTGATGCCATCATTGAACGAGCCAGTGCCTGCTGGTTCGTTGGCGGATGTAACGCTGTGCTGGAAACTGCGCCGACCGTCTGAGGCAGCTGTAAAGGTAGTTGCGGTTACCTCTACTAAGTTCGATCCGGCGGAACTCAAACTACCGGAACGAACCCGTTGATGCTGCCTCAGGACAGCCAGGCAATCAGCGGCTTCCCGTTGAAAGGTTGCCAATCCGAGCGGTCTCTCAGGTCGCTCGGAAAACACAGCGTGGTCTCTCTCTCCCTCGCCACACTCGCTGTACGTCTTGCCTGAGCAGTGAAAAGCTGAACCCTTGCTGGCAGCGATCAACCGGTTGTCTAAGCCGGCCGAGTTCGATTCCGGGCGTCACTTTCCGAGTCTCTCAGGCGATTGTTCCGGACGGCTGTCAGGCCGTCGTAACTGGTTAAACTGGAACAATCGATACAGAAAGCAGAACCCGTGCCATTCATACAAACGGAATAATCGATACAACCGGACATTCGCGCAACTCGTTCCCGCTGTGGGAGTTGCGGGAGTCGCCGCGAAAACGCGAGCCAACATCGCAAGTTGCCACCTGACTAACCTGTCAGCTTTGCGATACGCGATGGCGCCAAAAAGGGTTCAACCAGCTTTACACCAGAGGCTCGTCAAAGAATTAGGAAGCCGCCGCCTCGCCGTCGGCAGTCGGTTGAGACATTTTTAGCGATCTCTATAGTGGATCGCCTTCCAGGAATTCGTTTTGCCAGTGCAGATTTCCTGTCGACTCTATGCTTAATCTGACCAGGCTTTGTCCAGCAATCGAGTGATTCAGCTTTGCGGCTGCTCACTCGAAGTTCGCCAGCGAAAACACTCCTTCGCGTGGACTCGAACACGGTGTTTGACAGAGCCGAATGTCGAAGGATCTTAACTGTGGACGCGAAGATTGTTTTGTTGCCGGGTGATGGAATCGGTCCCGAAGTGGTGGCACAGGCGGAGCGTGTGCTGAATCAGGTCGCCGAAACGGCCGGCCACTCTTTCGAGTTGTCCAGGCATCCGATGGGCGGAAACGCGATCGACGATTTTGGCGATCCATTGCCTGAAGCAACGCTCGACGCCTGCAAAGATTCGAGTGCCATCCTGCTGGGCGCGGTCGGCGGCCCGAAGTGGGACGATCCCAACGCGAAGACTCGGCCGGAAGCCGGTCTGCTGAAGCTTCGCAAGGAACTGAAGCTGTTCGCGAATCTGCGTCCGATTAAGACGTACAAGGCGCTTCTGGAGTCGTCGCCGCTTCGCCAGGAGATCGTCGAAGGTGTCGACATTCTCTTCTTCCGCGAACTGACCGGCGGAATCTACTTCGGTGGTTCCAGCCGTGGCCCACACGAAAGCGGCGAGATCGCCAGTAGCGAAATGGTCTATTCAACTGGCGAAGTTGAACGCATCGTTCGTCTGGCTGCCGCTGCCGCAAAGAATCGAGGCAATCATCTGACGTCGGTCGACAAGGCCAACGTGCTGGAAGTTTCCCGGCTGTGGCGACAGGCGGCTTCGGATGTGATCGCCAAAGAATACTCGGACCTCGACTACGACGTCGTTCTGGTCGACGCGATGGCCATGCACCTGATTTCGCGGCCGCGCGACTTCGACGTCGTCGTCACCGGAAACATGTTCGGCGACATTCTGACTGACGAAGGGTCAATGCTGACCGGTTCGCTCGGCATGTTGCCTTCGGCTTCGATCGGCGAATCCGGTCCCGGACTTTACGAACCGATTCACGGCTCGGCGCCGGACATCGCCGGACAGGGACTGGCCAATCCGCTGGCGACGATTCTTGCCACCGCGATGCTGCTGCGACACTCGCTCGGCCTGGAAGAAGAAGCTGTTCTCATTGAGGAGGCGGTTGATTCTGTCCTCGACGCTGGCTTCCGGACAAAGGACATCGCCCGTGGCGGAGAATCACTCAGCACGACAGAGATGGCCGACAAGGTACTGGAAGTTTTGAAGGCATAGTTGGGAACTGCAACTTGCGTAAATCATCACCTCTCCCGCTTGCGGGATGAGGTCGGCCTCTCAGGGCCGGGTGAGGGTTTTCGTTATCAGTACAAAGCTGCAAGCTGCAAATCGAATAGGCACTAATAGGCACTAAGACGTACCCCCCTCACCCGCGGCTGAGACCGCGACCTCTCCCCCAAGGGGGCGAGGTGACATGGAAGGTCAGAATTGTCTGGCGACCGGAAATTCGTAACGCGAAATTCCTTGTTGGACACTTCGACATTCATACGGAGTTCCACCGTGGCGGATGCCGATCGAAACATCATTCGAATTGCGACTCGAACCAGCCCGCTGGCGCTCTGGCAGGCGAATTACGTTCGTGATCGAATTCTCGAATGTACGGATGGCTGCACGGTCGAGCTGGTTGACGTGTCGACGATCGGCGACCGTGACCGGGCGACAGCGTTGGCTTCGATGGGCGGACAAGGCGTCTTCACGAAAGAAGTTCAGAACGCTGTGCTGAGTGACCGGGCTGACCTCGCAGTTCACAGCTTGAAAGACTTACCGACTGACGCCACTGCCGGATTGAAACTCGCGGGGATTCCCGAGCGTGCTCCCGTCGCCGATGCGCTGGTTTTGCCGGCTCATTCCGACATTGCGATTCCCGAACGTTTGGAGTCGATGCCGTTTGACGTGCTGACGGCTGGGGCAAGAATCGGAACGGGGAGTCCGCGTCGGCAAGCCCAGTTGCTGCACATGCGGCCGGACCTGCAGATGTTTGAAAACCGAGGCAACGTCGAGACGCGCATGCAGAAACTCGACGACGGCGAATTCGACGCGATCATTCTGGCCGAGGCCGGACTGCGCCGGCTTGGGCACGCGGGGCGGATTTCCAGCCTGCTTGTTCCGCCGTTGATGTTGCACGCGGTCGGGCAGGGGGCTCTCGGAATTGAGTGCCGCGAGGATGACGAATTCATCATCGACATCCTGACAAAGATCTCCGACACAAACGTTGTCGCCGCTGTTTCTGCCGAGCGAAGCTTGCTTCGTGATTTGCGAGCCGGCTGTCACGCCCCCGTTGGAGCAACGACAAGTTTCTCCGACGACGGAAGTCTGACGTTGCGAGGCGTCGTGCTGAGTCTCGACGGAGCCGATCGTCTCGAAGCAACGGCATCCGGCCGGGCAGCCAACGCCGAGGCCCTCGGCCTGGAAGTTGCCGGACATCTCCGCGAAGTCGGTGCAGAAAGACTCTTGACTCCGACGTCGTAAGTCAGGCTCGGTCTGTGGAGAATGCGTGTGCCACTGGCTTTGCCAGTGCCTTCAGAGAATCCGAGAAACTTGGCACTGGCAGAGCCAGTGGCACACTTTGGGTTAAGGACACCGTTTCAAGATTTGCTGACCGAGCAGGTAGCCGATTACGCAGAAGCCGAAACCGTAGAACTTGTCGGGGACCAAAGCCCAGTAGGACGCCGCAGTCTGCAAACCTTCGACGGGAAAGCTCTCGGCGAGATACTCGTAATAATAGAATTTGTCAGGCAGCTCGGCGTGCATGGCGGCGATTTCTTCGGGAATCGGCAGGAAGACTTTCTCGGTCAGAAACCGAACAGCCCACGCGGTGAATCCGAACGTCATGGCCAGAACGGCTGACAGTTCTCCGCGAGGCTTGCCGTAAATTCCCATTGCGACGGGAATGAACAAAGCGACCAGGTGGATCGACAGGGCGATGTCCAGCAGATTCATCAGTGACTCTCCGGCCAGGGCCAGAGCGACGCCTCCGGCAGCGACAATGACGACGCACAGCCGGTCTCGAAGCAGCGGGGCTTTTGAAACTCCGGGAATTCGATTCAGCAGGTTGTGTCCGAGGATCGTTGCCGGAGCGAGGATGGCGCTCGTCGCGGTCGAGACGATCATTGCCACGACGGCGACGATCAGCACGACGGTCATGCCGGAAGAAAGGTACTTGTTAGCGAGGTAGGGAATTGGGTTTCCTTCGACGTCAGGCAACGTCACTGACGAGGTCAGTCCGAGCAGTACAGGGACGATTCCGAATACCAGGTAGAGTACCCCGGCGAGGATGCACGCTCGGGCGGCGACGTTTTCGTCTTTCGATGCGAACACTCGCTGCTGAAGATCCTGGCCAGGAATGCAGCCGAAGAGGCCAGTCGCCCAGGCACCGATCCAACCCATGATTAACATCGCTCGGCCGGGTGTTTCAGGGCCGGGGAAGAAGTCGAGGTGCGTCGGATGTTTCTCGCGGACTTTTTCCATCGCGATCTGGACTCCGTCGATGACGGAGCCATTGCCCAACTCGGGAGACGCGAATACGGCGTAGCCGAGCACCAGCAATCCGAACAAAGCGATGACGAGTTGCAAAGCGTCGGTCAGCGTGACGGACCACATGCCGCCGACCATTGTGTAGACCATCGTCAGGCCGGCCGCCCAGTAGATTCCCTGTTCGAACGGGATGTCAAAGTAGACGTGAAAGATGTGACCGAGTGCCGCGTACTGCAAAGCGACCCATGAAAAGTTGCTCGGTACCTGGATCGCTGACCCGATCAGTTCAGCCTTCGGGCCGTAGCGTTGCCGGTAAAAGTCGGCGATCGTAAACAGGCCCATCTTCCAGAGCGGTTTGGCAAAGAAGAGGCCGGCAAAGATCAACGTTGCGGAACAGGCAAACGGATCGAGAATCACTCCCTGCAGACCATCGGCTTTGGCGGATTCGGCAGCGGCATTGATCGTGGCGGCGCCGAACCATGTTGCCATGAGCGTCGCCCAGGCAAGCGATAGAGGCAGCCGTCGTCCGGCGACAACGTAGTCTTCTTCGTTCTTGACCTTGCGAGACGCCACAATGCTGACGCCAAGGAGAAACAGAGCGTAGACACCCAACGCGACCTTCAACATTCCTGAAGCTTCTGGCGTCAGTTGAGGCAGCGTTTCGGCGGCAAGCGTGAGCATCAGCGGGGTCTCCGAAGTGAGCCAGTCATCGCGCTAGCGGGTGGTGTTGTGTCGTTGCCGACGCTGCCGGCGTCGGTCCGAAGCTGGCAGCTTCGGCAACGGTGAGCTGGCATCGGTCCGAAGCTGGCAGCTTCGGCAACGGTGAGTTGGCGTCGGTCCGAAGCTGGCAGCTTCGGCAACGGTGAGCTGGCATCGGTCCGAAGCTGGCAGCTTCGGCAACGGCGAGACGCACCGTACGGTGGCAAATCGTCGATGTCGACATCACGGGTGTGTGGGCCGGAGTTGAGAGCTTACTCACCAGCGGTCGGGATGGCCGGGACGGGCAGGCTTTGCAGCAGCTCGGTCACGCGTTGCGGAGTCGGCTTCAAGGAGCCAACGGCGGCGGCCAGAGCCGTTCTCAAGGGGCCGGCCGGTGCGGACTGCCAGGCGAGCTGGACTTCCTGAACGCGAGATCCGGAAAGCAGGATGCCGTAGCGCTGCATGTGGAAGGCCAGTTGCAGCGCGGCAGTTTCACGGACTGATTCATCGCGTACCTCGCTGGTGGCGATTTCCTGCAGACGTTCCTGCGCGGTTGACGTGGCGATGCCGCCCAGAGCGATGACGGCGTTTTCGCTGACACTCGGATCGTTCACGGCGTCAAACAAGGCGTCTTCTGCGATATCGATCTTGAACGTGTCGGTGCGTCGTCCGCCAGCGATGTGAGCAAACCAGAATCCGGCGGCACTGGCTCGTGCGTCTCGTTGTTCCTCGCTGACCGGCGGCGTGCTGCGTCGATCCAGGAATTGGCGGACGCCTTGTTTGAATGAGGTTTCGCCAGTCAGGGCGAAGCCGATCATCGGGAATTGTTCAGCTAGCCGGGCGACGACTGGTTCGATCGATTCGGGGCCGTAAACGATGATCGGAATTCCAGAAGTCCGCGCGTCGGCTCGAAGGTTGACGACGGTCTGGCCGAGACCCCATCGCACAACGGCGGCGTGAATGACGATCAGTTCAACGTCGCTGCGGTCGGCGGCGATTTTGAATCCGTCCTGCCCTGACGTTGCCTGGAGCGGAGCCATCCCCATTTCGCCCAGCAGACCGGCCATCGAGGCACCGCGGTCCTGGTTGGAGTCGATGGCCAGGCCCTGGCGGTCGCCGCTGTCGTTCAGAGCTCGCGTCAGGATGGAGACGATTCGCGATGCGCCCTTGAATGATTTTTCAGGGTCAAGCTGCAGGACGGTCGAGGCTGCCGCAAACTGAACTCGGAAGTTCGGATAGCTCATTGCCTGGATGATTGGTGACGCCTGCCCGGACCCGTCTCGCAGTTGCGAGCGATTTCCGATTTGGCCGAGCACCTGCAATGTCGCCAGAGCGGCCGCCGGATTCGGATTCTGCAGCGAGTATTTCAGTGCTCGAAGCGCGACTTCCGGTCCCGCCAGCAGTGCGAAGTTGTGAGCGGTGCCTGGCCCGGTTGGCAGGGCGGCGTTCCAGCCGGCGACGTGCGAGTCAAATGCGAGTCTTAACGCCAGATACAGCGACTGCACTTCCTGCCGCTCGGGAGCGAGAGTCAGAGCCTGTTTCGCGAACCGACTTCCGATGATCAGCGACGCTGTTTCGGGAGCGACGTTCCACGCCGACAGCAGATTTTTCTGACCGTCCCACGACCACAGTTCGGTGGTTTCGCCGTCGTCGTTCAGCTTCCAGTTGAATTCGAGCCGGAAGTGCGTCGTGGCGATTTTCTGAAGTTGCGAAGCCGCTCCGTAGCTACTGATATCTCCGGCGCGTTTGACATCGTCGCGCAGGATTCGAGCCAGTGCCTGACGCGCGGACTGTCTTACTCCCGTTGGCTGATTCGCTCCGAAGGCCGAGTACCAGAGCCAGGGCACAGTGTCCAACGATCCCAGCCAGCCGAGCGTGTCGATGGCGACGGTTCGAACTCCCTCGTCCGGAGCTTCGAGCGCGCCGAGCAGTGGCGGAATGATCTGCGCACCCATTCGGGTCATGGCGTAAACCATGGCGTCGCGCTGGTTCGGGTCTTTGGCCGTGACGACGAGCGTCAACATTCTGGGGATCGCCACTTTGCCCGTGTTGCGAAGTTGAATGATTGCGATTTCGCGTTCCTGCGGCGTGCCCGTCAGGTTTTTCACGAGTCGGTCCATCCGAGTCGGATCGGCCGCGTACTGACGGAAGGCTTCGTTCATCCGGTCGAGCAGTGTGATCGACGCTGGCTGCAGACGTTCGTCGTTGGAAAGTTCCAGGAAGACCGCCGGGCCGTGCTTGTCTCGCATTTTGAGAATAGTCGCGTCGTCCGGATCTTCGGCCAGCAGTTGCTTCATGTATTGCAAAGCGAGTCCGGGCCGGTCGAGATCGAGCATCAGGACGACAGCGTCGAACAACGCTTCGGGATCCTGCGGCTCGGTGAGCAGCGGAGAAGGCTCGGGATCGGTCAGGTTTTGCGCAACGGCATCGGCGTCAGGATCGTCAGCCGGCGGTTGGGCGCGCAACTCGATCGCGGGACTCAAAGCCCCGAGCAAAACTGCGAGAACAGCAAACCAGCGATACATCAACATCAGCTCCGTCGAGGCGCATTCACAGCGTGGTTGAAACCCGCTGCAATGACGGCGGACGAAATTTGGTTTCCCGCGAACTGCGGCCACTTAACAGGCCGGCTATCGTGCTCTGCAAATGGGGAGAAAACAATGTGAAACACGCAGGTTTCCTATTTTGCCGGAGGTCAGTTCCGGGATTGTTCGTCAAGGTGTCGCGTGCGGTTGGAGTGTCCGTTTTTGCAGATTTGACCGGGCGCAACGTTCCTGAGCGATGCACCCACTGGATGGGTTATCGGACTCCGACGGGCTGTCGGTCCAACCGGAAAGTGGCAGTCGCCGATCGAGCTTTGAATTTTGTGAGGACCGCCGAGCCCGAATCTGCTCCAGAGTGATCACAGATTCTGACATTCTCAGCGCTTCAAGCCCGAAAATGCCCTTATCTCCAAGCGGAACGTTGGGCTAAAGTCCCGGCCCCTCCCGAGTCGGTTCTGCGACTCACTCGTTCCAAGGCCAGCCGGCCTGGCACCCACATCATCATTTTCCGCTGTCTGTTGAGGCCTTAGGATCAGTCCCGAAATAACTTCCCGATTTCCGTTGCCTTGTTTGACCCGAAGCCGCAGGCGATGGTGTTTTGAATGCGTGCCAGCGTCTGAAACGCGGGCGCCTTCGGCTTCCGGTCAAACAAGGAACTTATTTCAGGACTATTCCTTAGGGCTTACTCAGACTCCCCATCCTTCCTTTGTCGAGATTCCACGATGCATTCATTCATCCGCTCAAGGTGCGCCGTCGCCGCGTGCCTGGCTCTGACTTTCTGTGCTGGCTGCGCGACGACCAACACGTCGAACACGGCCCGCACCGCCACCGAGCAACTTCTTCTTTCGAACGCGATCGACCAGTCGCTGAACAAAGTCGATTTCAGCGCGATGCACGGCCGAAAGGTGTTTCTCGATCCGACGTACCTCGACGGCGTCGACAAGCAATACGTGATCGCATCGTTGAGGCATCACCTGCTTTACAACGGGGTTCACCTTGCGGCGGCGGCTGACAAAGCGGACGTCATTCTGGAACCTCGCAGCGGCGGAATCGGCACGGACACGACCGAGTCGTACTACGGCATTCCGGGAATCTCGTTGCCAGGTGGGTTGTTCACGCTGCCCGAAGTCAAATTCGTCACGCGGATGAACCAGCATGCGACCGCGAAGATCGGGTTGGCCGCTTACGAGGCCGACGAGAAATCGATCGTTGGTGGCGGAGGCGTTTCGATTGCGCAGGCTAAGCACAACAACTGGCACGTGTTGGGAGTTGGACCGTTCACGACCGGCACGATCAAACAGGAGTTGACCGCCTCAACATCGCGCGATGTTTACGACCCCTCTTCTGATCTGCCGAGAACGGTCGCGTTTGGTTCGTCGTCGCCGCGACGTTTTGACGGCTATGCGGACGAACGTCCAACGTTCTTGCCGCCTCCGGCGCCGGGGCAGGCCGAGTCCGACATCCGGCAGACCGGACATTCCGATCGATGAGCCTGTGCGGACTGTGACGAACGATCCGTGTTTGCGCCCACCCGGTTGTACCGGTTCTCGGTGTTCCTCGGTTCGTCGTGGCAATGCCTGGCGGCATCCATTCCTCCTGCCTGCCTTCGCATGAACAGCGTCGGCAAATCTCTCCGAAAAGACACTGAGCATTCTCCAGGAACGACTCTTTGAGAATGCGCCGCGGTCTGGAAGTGCGGAAGCCATTCAGTTTCCGACTATCAGATTTCCTCGCGATGTCTGCACCGTGCATCTCGCGAAGGATCAGACGACTCATCCCGAGCCGTCTCCGCTCCGTCAATCGGAGATCCGGAATGGACGAACAACGAACAGCCGGGCCTGGCGAAACACCTGCACCGCAAGTGGTCGATCGATCTTCGGATCCCGATCGACCAGCGTCAGTCTTCAAGACCCTTTCGATGATCACGGCAGCTCTTGTGTTGAGCGTTGTGGTGACCGGAAGCGTCGCTCGCCAGGACGGATCAAAGTTCACCGGCTTTCTGAAGGCCGAGGTTTCCAGACTGTCCGCTCCAGCCGACGGGATCGTCGAATGGATGGAAGTCAAACCGGGGCAGATCGTGCTGCCCGGTACCGAACTCTTCATCATTCGCGACACGCAGCTGGAAGAACGCATTCGCAAAGCAGAGTTGACGCTCGATGGATTCCGGATCGATCTTGCCGCTGCTGCAGCTCGTGCCGAGTTGGAAATCCAACACCGTACCGCCTCGCTCGACTCTGAAGCCTTCGCTACGGAACTCACTTTGACAGGTCTGCTGCAGCAGCAGTTTCAGCACGATTTCGAATCCACCGCGCTGGGCGATTACCTGGACCTGTTCGACGCTCTGGCCAGCACGGACATTCCACCGGTGAATCTGAAATCGCTGGCGATGCCGGATAAGACTCAGGATTACGATCGTCTGCGGGCGATGATTGAGCGATCCGACGTTGAGAACAGCCTGGAAGCACTGCAGACGCGAATCGATCTTTGCGAAACTCGGCTCAAACAATTGCGAGGCACCATCGCTGGGTTTCCAGCTCGGATTGAAGCGGCACACCGAATTCCCGTCATCCAGGCGTCGATCGACCGCACCGGTTCAGAACTGAAAGAGCTGAAGAGTCTTGAAGCGGAGCGGACCGTTAATTCTCCGATCTATGGAATGGCCGGCGTTCTGCGAGTTCAGGAACTGGAAGTCGTATCGGAAGGCGACCTGCTGGTTGAAATCTTCGATCGCGATCGAGAGTTCGTGACAGTCAGTCTGCCAATGTCTGTGGTGGCGACTCTTGAAGCCGGCCAGGAAGTGAAGCTGCATTTTCCAGATGACGAAGAACGTCACGGAAAGATCGACTCGATCCCGCCTCAGCTAATGGCTGAACAAGGCGAGGCCGGCGCCGAGGCCACGTTCCCTGTGAAAGTTCTTTCGACCGGCAAACCATGGCCGACGCTGCCAATCGGCTCAGCCATCGAAGTCAGCATCGGGGAGTAAACGTACCGTCAATCCGAAATCGGATTGTGTCGTAGGCTGGAACAAGCTCCGCGCAGTTCCGGCAATTGCGAACCAGGTGACGTTCAGACTGCCGGAACTGCGCGGAGCTTGTTCCAGCCTACATCTACCTGATCAGAAACCGTTGTCATCCTTGTTGATGGCTACGTTCTCGACTTTGAACGGCGCGTCGACAGTGCTCACGTCGCCGTCTCAGCGGAGAAGAGAGTATTCCCCGCCTCTGGACATGCCGCGGTCAAGGGATTCTCAGCTTGAGTCTTTGCCACCTGCTTTAGCTGGTGGATATTTGACCTTCGGTCACGGAGAGCCGGCTTTAGCCGGGCTTAACTGATGGCTTCAGCCAGGTAAGCAACTTCGTGATGGGAAGTCCGGCTGAAGCCGGCTCAGAAGTTCGATCAATGCCCGGGGACCACCGACTAAAGTCGGTGGCAAAAACGAGCATATGTCAGTTAAGAAAATCCTCAGGAACAGCCCCGAAACAGGTTCCCGATTTTCGTTGCCTTGTTTGACCCGAAGCCGCAGGCGATGGTGTTTTGAATGCGTGTTGGCGTCTGAAACGCGGACGCCTGCGGCTTCCGGGCAAACAAGGAAGTCATTTCGGGACTATGCCTTAACGGCGTTGCCCTGATCACGTCGACTGCCCCGCAAGAGTGAGGTGATCTGTGATCAGAAACCATGGTCATCTTTGCTGATGAGAACGTCTTTCTCTCTCGGGCAGTCGATGTCATTTTTCAGTGAAATCGGTCTTGATCGCAACGTCTTCCATTTTGAACGGAACATCGACAATGTCTACTTCTTTATTGATGGTGAATCGAAGTCGAGCGTCAGCCGGAATCTGCGTACCAGTTGCAAAAGTCAGGTTCCATACAAGAGTCTCTTGACCGTTCACCATTTCAAGATCGGTGTGATTCAGACAGTCGAGAGCATCTCCTTTTGAGTTGACTACCTTCGGACTCTGGAGTCCCTCGTACCCTCCACGTCCGATCCGGCGAAGCACGGCAGGGTCATCAATGGGATTCAGCCAGGAGAATCGCCAGATAGTGGCAACGCCATCTGAAAATTTCTTTGTAGTTTGCCGTAAATTAAGCTCGTACCCCTCACTTACCAATTCCGGCTGGTCAATTTGCGAATCGACTAGATTCGATGGATCGTCGACGAAAATTTGATCTGAGCGAGCGACCACACGCATCTTGATGACCCCCTCAGCCAAGGCGATTGACTTTGAGGGTTGTTCGACCGGGCTAAGTCCAAAGTGGGCGTAAAAGCCGTTTGTCGGCTCTCTGAAAAGTTTGGGATACTCGTCTCGGTCAAATAGATCAAATCGGTCGGTTCCGGCTATCCTGGTACGTTTACGCAGTGTCAGTTCCGCGCCGTTGTTGTCGACCGCAGACGTCACCACAGGGAAACCGTAACCGCTTGCTGCCGCTGCCTGTGGTCCTGTGACGAACAGCCTGATGTCAATAGCCGACGGCAGGATACTTCCGTCGGCACCTGATTCGAGTTCAGCCTCAGTTATCGCTGCCTCAGCTATTATTGTCAGTCCTTCGGCGGGTTTTGTCGCTACGGGTGCGGTTTCCGGACCGACGATGCTGTTTGGATCGTCGATTTCGTTTTTCTCAACATCGCCGGGAACCATTTCCCCGCCGAGTTCGGCCATCGCGCCCATCATCAGCATGGGCAGCATTTCTTTGGCACCTTCAACCGCTCGCTCGATCGATTGAGCTGAGAGGCGGGTCGAAATGGACGCGACTTCTGCCGTTGCGGAGTTCTTCTGAGCACGAATGATCGAATCGACTACGCCTGAGATTGCGGGCGGAAGCCCGCCTTTAGCAAGTGCCCATAACCCTTTCGCTTCATTCATCAGGTCGGCGATCGACGCGTCAACTTCGGTGGCTGCAGATGCGTCGACGCAGAGCATTCGGATGTCGACGTCCAAAGAGTCTGTCGCTGAAATTCCGAGCCCCACTCCCAGAAGCTGATCTTTCAATGCCGATCCAAGGCGGTCCATTGCTTTGGAACCGGAGCCTTCGGTGGCGATGGATTCTGTCAGCGCGAAAGGGTCATTTGGAACGAACCCAATTGTCACATGGTTCGACGCGTCCAGAAAATCAAACTCGGGTCGAGCGACAGCATTTTGCCCCTGCTCGATCGCAACTGTCAGCAATTCTTCCTCCGCAAGGACGACGGTCTTTGAGTCCGCTATGTAGACACTGGGAATCTCGTCCGTCTTCAGAGATCGATAAAACTGCTTCCCATCATGTGTCGCGGTTTCAAATTCTTCAGTTCGCCGTTGCACCACCTGAGGATCGAAGGGCGATCTTGTACGAACAACCATGACGACGAGATCCTTACCGGATGCAAGTGCCGTCGGGTCGGCTACTCCGGCCATAGCAAGTTCTGTAGCACCGCTGAAACCAACCGTTACGGAATCAATATCGCGTGGCAGCATGCCCAGCTCGTCCTGCATCATCTGCAGGCTAACTTTGGTCTCAGGGGTCTCTTTTAGAGTCGTCAGCATTGGAGAGTTCCAGAGTTCTCGAACGTTGATGTTGATGACAACTTCCGAGTCGAGCGGAAGCCATGCAACATTCAGAGCATTCGCATTTGCCGCCGGCTGAGTATTATGAGGCGTCGCCTTTGTCGCCGGTTTGGCGGGCGTTGTGGGGCTTGTTGACGGAGTCGTCGGAGCGGTTGTCGTCGGAGCGGTTGCCGTCGGCATCGGACTTGCCGTGCCGGGCGGAAGGTTGATTGCCGATTTGGCAATCGCCGCTCCACCTTTGCCAGTGGTTCGTTTTTCGATCAGCGAAGCGATCATCGTCTGGCGTTCTTTGTCGCTGACTTTTCGTGCCGCTGAGATTGCTTCGTGACGATGTTTTTCCAGAGCCAGTCGTGTCGCACCCTGAACGGACTCCAGTGCCAGGTCGACGTCGACTCGGTTGGCGGGGTGAAGTTCCAGGCCAATCGCGGTTTTGTAATCGGTCGCGGCTTCGTCGCTCAGGCCGAGTTGCTGCTTTGCAAGGCCTCGAAAGTAGTACGTGCGAGGATCGTTTGAGCCATTGCTGACCGAGACGTCGAGCAGTTGGACGGCGACTTTATGCTTGCCAGTCAGAAACGCTTCGGTGCCATCCGCAGTCAACTGCAGGAGTGCTCGTTCCCTTTTATGAGGACGCGAGGCCAGCGCCGAATTCCGTTGAGCGAGTCGTCGGAATTTCTCCAGCACCCGACGGACCGGTCCCTGGATCCTTTCCAAAGAGCGAGGCACGTTGACTCGAACAAGGCCGCTGTATTCCAGACGCGCTCCGGCTTCGAAGTCGATGTCGGCGGCGTCCAGGTTTCCACTGGCGTAACGGCTGAGTCCACGAATGTAGAAAGCTCGAGGGTCACCGGTGCCATTCTCGATCAACCCGGTCAGCACCGAGTCGGCGCCGTTGTAGTCTTTGGCGAAGTACGCCGTGACGGCCTCGGCATACAGGTCCGATGACGATTTCGATGTTTGAGCCTCTGCTTGAAAACATGGGGCGAGGCAACAGGTCAACAACAGTCCGGTAACGAGTCTGGACGACATGGCGTCGGCTCCGGCAGGTCAGGTCGCAAGGCGGTTACGAATCCCGCATGAAAACACAGGTTCCGCATTGAGGAAAACAATAGCCAGCGATTCTACCCATGCCGACGGGAGCGAACCAAGCAGCGAATCCCGGCAAGCCGCCTTTCGAGGCATTGTGAAAACAACGGTGCCGGTGAGAGAAACACTCTTGCCGGCGCGGAATTCTCCGATTGTTCGCGTCCGTAAACCTGAGCGATCAATTCGGGCTCAAGCGACGTGCTGATACCAAGCGGACGGCAGAGCTTCTGGTTGGCGTGTTTGAAAGTTCCACCACTTAGCCGCGAAGCGGCGGCAGCATGTAGCCGTGGGTGTCAACCCACGGATAGGTTCACCACCCAACATGTGAGCCGCGAAGCGGCGGCAGCAAGGACAGTTGCTGCCGCCGCTTCGCGGCTTGGGCTCTTGTTCATCTTTTTCTGCGGGTTTACACCCGCAGCTATGTGCTGCCGTCGCTTCGCGACTCAAGATTCTGAAATGTCGAACCTTGTGCCATGGGGTTGCGTAGCCGATCGGATCTTTCGCCACCGGCTGCAGAGAATGTTTTTTCGAAAAAGCGAGAATCGACCTGAAATATTCTCGACCGACCTGCGACCACCCCTGTGTGAGTTGTCTGAAACGTCTCCGAAGTCGGAGAACTTCCATCAGGTTGAGGAGAGTGTCATGGTGTTTGGATATCTGAAGTATTGTGCGGCCGGTTGTGTTGGCGTTGCCCTTGTGGGCGGTGCGATTTTTGGCAACGAGTTGTTCAGCTATCTGCGAACTTCGACCGGAGCGGTTCGAGAATCTGTCCTGGAGGCAGTCCCAATCGAGTTTGAACTGCAGCGGGCTCGCGACCTGATCGACGACATTCTGCCGGAAATTCACGCGAACGTTCGACTGATCGCCGAAGACGAAGTCGAGATCGCCGCTCTGGAAAACGACCTCGTTCGATCGAGCGAACAGCTCGCCACAGATCGCCGGTTGCTGAGTCAGCTTCGAGGGAAACTCGACACGCAGAACGTGTCCTACGAAATCGGCAGCCGCAATTATTCGAGGAAACAGTTGGCTCAACAGGCCAGTCTGAAACTGGCCCGTCTGAAAGACGCCGAGATGATTCAGTCCAGCAAGCAGCGGCTGTTGGAAAATCGTCAGAAGTCACTGCAGGCCGCGATGCAGATGCTCGACCGGGCACGCAATCGCAAGGCTGAGCTGGCGCAGAAAGTTGAATCGCTGGTTGCTCAACATCGTCTGGTGAAAGCTTCGACGATCGGATCACGGTTCCACGTCGACGATAGTAAGCTGTCAAAAGCAGATCAGTTGCTGAGTGATATTCAGAAACGTGTCGACGTTTCCGAGAGAGTCCTTGCTCACGACTCGATTTCTGAGATCACGATGGAAGACGTGCTGGACGAAGACGAACTGCTGGCCGAAATCGACGATCATCTCGGACACGGTAGCACCGATGATGTAGAAGTCGCGAAGCTTGGCGACAAGTAGTGTAGGGTGGTTGAGAGAGACGTAGGCTGGAACAAGCTCCGCGCAGTTCCGGCATTTTACGGCCAATGTGTTGCCGGAACTGCGCGGAGCTTGTTCCAGCCTACCTTTTCGGCCACGAACCACCTTCGGGATTCAACATCGTGTTTAATCTGCGACTTCGACAGGCTGAAACGGCATTCGCGGAAGGGCGGCTGAATGAAGCCGCCCGACTGGTCGAGCAGCCGGGAGTCCGCGACCACCGCGAAGGTCAGCTTCTGTTGACGAAGATCGTTGCCGCATTCGTCAAACGTGGCAGAGAACATCTCAGTTCCGGGCGTCTCGACGAAGCGGGTATCGACTGCGGTGAAGCGAAGAAACTCGGTGGTGACCAGTCGACAATTGCCGAACTCACCGGCGAAATCGCTACTGCCAGACGCGGAGTTCAGAAAAAGGCGTTGCGAAAGCAGCAGGTCGCTGCCGAGGTCGGCCGTGAAATCGCTCGCGGCGAATTGGACCTCGGCGAAAAGCTGCTGGCGAAGTTCGAATCAGATGAAGCGTCCGTCGGCTCAGTCGCTGGCCAAATCAACGATCAGATTGCTGTCAGCCGCGAACGAGTCGAAGCGGCAACCGCACGTGCCCGCCGCGAAGTCGAGGCCGGTCACACTCGCGAGTCGGTCGTCGCCATTCTCGAACTTCAAAAACTATCGCCGAGCCATCCTGAGCTGATTGATTTGATCGATCAAGTGACGTCGCCGGTCGTGTCGCAACTCTGGTTCGAGGTTGAAGCGGCAAGGCTCGATCGCGTGCAGGCTTTGGTTGATACGGTACGACCGTTGATCGACTTCGATCCTGAGCTGACAGAAGTGTGCCGGGCGATTGACTCGGCAACGAAAGTGAACTCGCTTCTCGATGCTTCACGTTTTGACGAAGCGTATTTTCAGATCAAGAAGTTGGCACCGTTGCTGGGAAACGTGGCGTGGCTTTCCCAGCTTGCCGACAAAGCAAAACAGGCCGCCGAGCTGACCGTCGAAATCAAGTCGAGCCCCTTGTCATTACTGAGCGGCTCGCGACGTTCTGTTTCGAATGTGAGCGCAGCTTTGCCAAAGGTTGAGCACCTCGGCAAGGCTACTCCACAGACCGGCGAAAATTTACTGACCAGCGAAAATTTCGGAAGCTCAACATTGCCAGAGCAATTGATTCTGCAGATCGACGGAGTCGGCAGCGCGTTGCTGCTTCGACAGCCGAAACTTTCGATCGGTGCGCCGGGTCGGGCCGGGTCGTGCGACATTGCTCTGACAGGTTTTCCCGGAAGCGGGGCATTAACTATTGAAAGAGCATCTGGTCGGTATCGATTGTCGGCTGGCAATGCTGATGACCTTGCGGTCAATGAACGACGCTGTCGGGAGAAGACGCTGGCTGACGGAGACTCGGTTCGCGTCGGCAAGCGTTGTCGTTTCAAGTTTCGTCGTCCGACAGCGGACGTGCCTTCGGCGGTGCTTGAGCTCAGCGGAGCGAGGTTGCCCAGACCGGACATTCGATCGATCGTTCTGTTCGACGAAACTCTGGTCGTTGGTCCGGGAAAGTCGAGCCATCTGATGGCAGGAAATCTCGACCAACCGCTGATTCTGTTCGTCCGGGATGGAGTATTTCACGTTCGGAGCGGCTTGCCGAATCGCGCCCAACGATTCGCGGCGAACGGGGCTCCGCAAGGAGCACAGCCGCTGATGCTCGACACTCCCGTCGAGATCGGCGGAACGCGAGTCACGATTTTGTCTTTCGACACTTAAACCAGGCGGTAACTTTCTCGAATTCAAACGGCAACTTTTCGAAACATGTCACCTCTCCCGCTTGCGGGAGAGGTCGGCCTCTCAGGGCCGGGTGAGGGCTGAGTCCTGACTGCAACGACCTGAGTGGGATTGGGGAAACGCCCCCTCACCCGTGGCTGAGACCGCGACCTCTCCCCCAGAAGGGGGCGAGGTGACAACGCGGCGATGTTCAAAACAATGACGCACTAACTTTTCGGAGCAGCCCGCACGATGGCTTCTTATCGATATCAACGAGGCGACCGGCCACTCGAAGGCTACATGATCGAACACGCCGTCGGTCGCGGTGGTTTCGGTGAGGTCTACTACGCTGTCAGCGATTCCGGAAAGCAGGTCGCTCTGAAGGCCGTTCAGAATTATGAGGACATTGAACTCCGCGGCAGCACTCACTGCATGAATCTCAAGTCGCCTCACCTGGTGACGATCTTCGATGTCCGACACAGCGAACGCGGCGATCCATTTGTGATTATGGAATATGTCTCCGGTCCGTCGTTGCGAGAATTGCTGGACGATTCACCGGAAGGGCTTGGTCCTGAGAAGTCAGCATGGTTCATTCGTGAGATCGCGAAGGCCGTTTCGTTATTACACGACAACGGGATCGTGCATCGAGACCTGAAGCCTCACAATGTCTTCTTCGAAGACGGATATGTGATGGTTGGCGACTACAGCCTGAGCAAGGTCATCACGACGAGCCATCGCAGCGGCCACACGCTGACGGTTGGCACGGTTCATTACATGGCTCCGGAAATCAGCCTCGGCCGATACGACCGCACGGTCGACATCTACGCGATGGGCGTACTGCTTTACGAGATGCTGACCGGCAAGCCTCCGTTCCTGGGCGAGTCGATGGGCGAAGTTCTGATGAAGCACATGTCGCAGGAAGCGGACGTGTCGTCATTGCCGCAGCCGTTTGCGGCAGTCGTCCAAAAGGCAATGGCTCGTGATCCGGAGACACGATACCAGTCAGCCGATGAGATGGTTGAAGCGTTGTTCGGCAGCGACGCTGTTCGAGACGGGGCATCAGGATTCGACCCCGGCAGCCTGACAATGATCGCTCGTCGCGCCGTCGAAAAATCGCGACCGATGCCAGCGACCGTCGCGCGAGACTCCGACGCTCACAAAGCGGCACCGCGTCCAGCGAACGTTGGTGATCAACGTGATCGTTTCCCGACAGAAAGCAGTCCAGCCACGCAGGCCCCGCGACATCGCTCACAGAAAGAGAATAACCCGAACACGCTTCCGTTCTGGATTGGCCAATTGATTTCGAGAGTCGGCGCTCGGCTCGCCGTTCGCCCTTATCCGGAGAAAGCCATCCTTTGGGAACGGTCCGATGAGCTGAGTTTCGGAATTCGAAGTCTGCTTGCCGCCGCCGCCGTGTTTCTTGGATCGATTGGAATTCTCTATCTTTGTGCGGCGACAGGCCAACCATTTATTTCTCCCGGCGTTGAGCCTCTTTTTATCGTCCCACTTCTTGCCATTTCAGTGACGGCAGGAGCGGCGTTTGCCGGTTGGCTGCTGGCATTCTTTCGAATTCGATTGCCGTGGTTTGTCATGCGAGGCGTCTACTATGCCGCCTGTGCATTTCCGGTTTTTATCTTATCCACCCTGATTGCAAGCGTTGCACGGCTGGATGCAGAGTTCATCTTCGCTCTGGCCATGCCGATGGCGGTCATGGATTGGCGATGGATTACCTCTTCGCGCCGACGCTCTCGAGTGAGCGTTGTGCCTTCGCTGGTTGCGGCAGGAGTGACATTACTCACATCTTTGTCGGTATTAGGCAACGAGGCTCATTTCATCGCCGCCGTCGGGCTGGCGACAACCGCAACGATGGCCACTCAGTTGTTGATGCCTTTTTCGGAACGCCGATCTCACCAGGTGATGGCGGCAACTGACTGGATGGCGTCTCTGGAAGGGCTTGCAGAGTGCCTTGCGCTCGATCAGGACGACGTCAGCCTTGTGACACCCGAAGTCTCAGGTGGGACGATGCCAGTCTCCGGTCTGAAGGCGACGACCGAAGAACATTTCATCAATGAAGAATTTGCGGGTGACTCCAAGCCGCTGGTAACTGGTGAAGACTCTGATGTCTGGTGGGAGCCTGCGAAATCGGGGAGAGACGTCCGGCCAAATAATTCGTTCGACAATGAGTCCGGAGAAGTTTCCGGAGACGAGTCCTCAACTGACGCGCCGTTGCGTGGTCGTTTACCGGCCCTGGTGCTGAGTCTTTTGCCGCTTGTCATGATGCCGCTTTGTGGCTTGCACCGGTTTTACACGGGAAAATTTGTGAGCGGCGTCGTCTACCTGTTGACGCTCGGTCTGTTCGGCGTCGGGCAGTTGATCGACGTCGTTCTGATTGCACTGGGCGAGTTTCGCGACGCCGAAGGGCGACTGCTGACGACATGGCGCGGCGGCCCGCAGGAACTGTCTACGGTGGGCGAGAAAGTAAACAGCTTATCGGTTGTTCCTGCTGCTCGAAGTCTCTTCAGCGACGGACTGGCTGCTGTTGGCGGACTGGCTCTGGCGGTAGATATCGCTTTGGGATTTCTATTGGCCATTGGCGGCCCGAAGCTGATTGCCGCCGGGGTATTCTCCCCGATCGGACTGTCACCCGAATTCATGACGAACATGCTGGGAATGGCCAACTGGCAGGACCTTGTCTTCGATCTGTGGGCTGGAGTTTGCGGTATTCTATCGGTGGCGACAGTCGGGCTGTTGATGACCTCGCGGATTCGACATGGAGCCGCTCACGTGGCACGAGTGATTCCTGTCGTGATGTCATTTTCGATGGTCTTTGGATTGCTGACGCAGGGGACTTACCGCGTTCGCTGGGACGCCTTCGTCGATTCACTGAACCGTCATCAGATCGGTCCGGCACTGCAGGCCATTCTGTCTGACGAATTGGTCGGTTGTTCCATCGGCTCGGCGGTGGCATTCTCGGTTGGCCTGTTCATTCTCGCATGGCCACCTCGGCGCGAGTCCGTCGTGATTGCCGAGCAGGTCCGCACACCCGTCGCACAGAGGCACTGACATATGATGTTCGCAATGTCCTATTTTACCTGGGTCGGAATCTTCGGCATTTTGATCGCGGCGACGTTTTTGATCGTCGGGTTCACCTTCGGCTTCCGGCTGATGAAAGTGTCGTACGCACCAGCATGGGCGGTGGTGTGTGTGGCCGTGCTCGGCGCTTACTTTGCGGCGTCGGGCAGCGTATCAGAAGCCCTCTTGATCCTATTGTTTGGCGTCCCCCTGTTGGGAGCTGCCGTCTATCTGATCACCAGATTGACATTCCCAAAGCAGGTTGGAATCGTCGCTGCCGTCGGCTTATTCGTATTCGTTTTTCTGGTACTTCAGAAGTCGAATTTCAGCCTCGACCTTAAAACTGATGAGCGATCACTCCAGACCGATAGTACGAACACGGCACTGATGAACGATCAGGCGGCAAGAGTTCGATTTCTTCGCGAAGATTACGATCGGCAGCAGCGCGAGATCTTCGATGCAGGAGTCACGCAGTCGAGCTCTGAGGGTGTATCAGCGTCCGGTTCGTCGTCGGGCGAAGATCAGCTGCAGACTCTGAAGTCCAGCTCCGGCGTGGCGTGGTACCCGGAAGTCGACGAGCGGTTTGACGCGGACAATTATCCGTCGATGTCGGCGGCTGGCCGCGCGCTGGGACGACAACTGGTTGGGCTGATCGATCATTCGACCGAAGCAGAACAAGGGCCGCCGATCATTCAGATAAACGCTTCGCAAACACGGATGCACGACGATTTTGAGAACGCGTTGAACGAACTGGCTGCGGTGATGCGGTCTCAGTATCCCGAGGCTCAGGTTCTGGTCGATCATCTGTCGACGGGCAATTCCGTTTCACGGCTTGATCCCCAGGCGGTTTCGATTCAATTGCGAATGTCCGTTGTCCGGACGCGTACTCCCGCGCCGTGGTCCGCTTCTGAAAGGGAGATGATCGTCAACATTCTGGCGGAGCTGGACACAGGATCGAACAAAGTCAGTACCCGCGTTCGGATGAATGATAAACCCTGGGTTGACGACTTCGATGAGTTCGTGAATTCGAACCGTGGGAATGGGATCGTGTTTGACGGCCGCTCCGGTCGACTGGCAATGACGCAGATGGAGGCGCGAGGCGCAGCGCTCGATGATGCTGTCAGTATGCTGACGCCGCTGGCGATGGAAGTTTTGAAGGCTCAGAATCAGTTGCTGGTTCAATCGCCTGACGAGAGAGAGATTGCCGGTCGCCTGAAAAAAGAGCTGCTGGCCGGGGAGCTGGTTGTCGACAGTTTCTCGCAGCAGCTCACCCATCCGATGGGGAACCTCTGGCGCGAAGCAGTGCTTGTGCGGGTCGACTATCCCTGGCTGGAGCGAGTTTTCAGCAACTACCTGCAGCAGCGTCAGGATGAGCAGCGTGGACGGTTATCGCTCGGTGCAGCGCTCACGTTGCTGGTGATTGGGATCGTCGTTCTGCACGGCCTTCTGAACTGGATCACGAAGGGGTATCACCGTAAGAGCGTTGGCATGTTATCGGGGTTGTTTGCCGTCGTGGGTGTGCTTGACGTTGTGTTTGTCGCTCTGCGATTAAGCGGTCCAGGGCACCTTTAGGATCTGTCCCGAAATAACTTCCCGATTTCTGTTGCCTAGTTTGACCCGAAGCCGCAGGCGATGGTGTTTTGAATGTGCGCCGGCGTCTGAAACGCGGGCGCCTTCGGCTTTCGGTCAAACAAGGAACTTATTTGGGTCAGTTCCTTAGTTCGTTCATGCCCTACGGATGACGACGGTTTCGGACACCGGCTGATGAGCGACGACCCCCGCTTCTACTCTTTCGGCTCGTCGTCTTTGCGGCGTTTGCGGCTGCCTTTTTTGCGGCGTGCTTTTTCCGAGCCGCCGACTCCCGTCGACCAAGTGTCAAGCTGCTCGCGGATGCTGGTTTCCTGGGTAGTCAGGACGGGCAGACGAAGCTCCAGTTCCGGCGGACGTATGTAGTCTGAAGGAGCTTCCAGGCGGTTGACCTCGCGACCGACGTCCTGCAACCATTGCGGGATGTCGATGGCCGAGCCAGCGATGTCTTCCATGTAAGACTCGATTTCGCGCTGCAACCGTTCAAACTTTTCGTGAGCTTCCTTGTCGTCAATCTTCGGCCGCATGGTCGGTTTGATCAGAGCGAGCATTCGGTTAACGGCCAACGGTTTGGTGAAGCGTTCGTTGATTCGGTCGGCGACGCCGGGAAGATGGACTCCGTATTCCTGTTCGATTTTCTGCAGGCTTTCGACGTGGCGGTCTGCTTCTTCGCGCGAGGCTTCCTCAAACGAGTCTTCGAGTAGCGTCAGGGCGTTCTGTTTGCCGGCCATTGCCAGCGATCGATGTACGATACTGTCCGGAATGCGTTCCCAGGCGTCGCGATCGTAAACCGCTTCGACACGCAGAAACTCCAACAGGACGTAAAACTTGTCGCCGTAGTCAGACTGCGTGGTCGTGGTGTTGTATTCGAGAAACCGGTCGAACTTGTCAACGACTGACCCGTAGACGAGCTCCAGGATCTCGACCGCGTCGTCGACATCGATCTCGCCAGCTTCCAGCGATTCGATCAGCGGGCTGGGATGCAGCGGGTCGTCGTGCTCGGCGAGTTGGGCGATGAACCACTCGACGCCGTTGTGGAGGATTGTCCGCACGTTGCCGAGTGTCAGCGATCTGGCGTGGAAGAGTTCTTCGCCAAAGACTTCGACGAATTCTTTAACGTCTTCCCAGACGACGTCGTGTCGCAAACCTTCGACGGCCGACAGTCGCATGGTTCGGCTGTGTCGATGCCATTGTTCGCGGTAATGGCCAAGGATCTCGCTGACGAGTGCCGTCAGCCGTTCGTCCGAGTAGTTGCCGTCGTCCCACGTTTCTGAGGAACTGACAATGCATTCGATCGTGTTTCGAAGCGCGGTGCGGAAAATGCGATCGAACTCGGTCACGGACATCTGGTCCGGTCGCGTTTCGCGTTCCATTCGATGGGCAAGTCGGACGACGTGCCAGGTTTCTCGAAACAGTCCAAGACGCGGCAACTGTTTCAGCAGAAATCGGATGTCTGTCTGGACGGTTCGCGCGACAAGAATCTGTGTTGGATGCCCGCCATTGTCGAGCGGCACGTACAGCAATGGTTTTCTTGCCAGGCGACGGAATTGTCCGGCGAGTAGTTTGCTGACCAGCTCGACGTCCTGACTCATCACCGCCCGGTAGAACTCGATCATCTGCTGGTCTTCTTCCGGCAGAGCGACCGCGTCGTTGGGCGATGGCAGCAGGCAGAGCAGTCCTACTTCGGCGACTCGACAGTTGATGTGTGTCGCGATGACCGTGTTCAGCAAATAAAACTTTGTTTGCAGTTGAATGTCGTATTCAACGTTCGCGTCGTGGTCGCCGCCGGTGTCGTCGAGTGGTTGCTCCCAGATCGTCGTCATCAGAGTCAGCAGGTCTTCCTGAAGCGTGCGAACTCGCTTGGCCCATTCGGCGACCGTGTCGGTCTGCTCTTCAGAAAGCTTCTGACTGTCCGCCGTTTGTGATCCCTGGAACTCAGCCGCCAGCGCGGTCGCGGCGATTTGCCAGAGCTGTGCCAGAGCCATCACAAACTTGATGCGAGGTTCCAGATGACGGTTCAGGATTTCGAACTCGGTGTTCCCCGGAGCGGTTCCGCTGTCGAGAACCTCGCCTTCGTTGCCGTCGTCCGTGCTGTCTTTAAAGACGATCCCTTCATACGCGGCTCCGAAAATGTTGTCTTCATCTTCTTCCTGTTCGAGCCATTCTTCGCCGCGGTCCACGTCCCAGTCTTCGAGGCCGGGCTCTTTGGCCGGAGTTGAAGGTGCGGCACCTCCGAATGATTCCAGCTGCGGAACTTCCCAGTACTCGCCCGCGTTGGCTTCGAGGAAGTCGAACAGCCGACGCATCGATGTCCAGTCGCCGGGTGCTCGCAAGAGGTCATTTTCGTCGGTCGTGACGCGTTGCATCCAGTCGATGAGTAAGGCGTGAATCGAGTACTGACCGGATTCGATGCCGACTTCGTCCGAAACGCTGAGCCACTGAACGAGCAACGCCATCGCCGCGACGCTGTCACCTCGAGAAAGCAACGTTTCGACGACGCAGGCGTACGATTTTGCCGAGGTGAATCGGCCGACGTGTTTTCTCCAGAACGAAATGTCGCCGGCTGCTTCACCGGCCGCTCGCCATTCGCTGAGAGCTTCGGCGACGTGCCGCGCGGATTCGAGACTTTCGTGGCCGAAAACTTTCGGCAGATCATCGATCACGTGAGCGGCGAACTGATCCCAGTAGTCAGCCAGTTTTTCGAACCGCGCAGTCAGGTTGTTGACTCGGTCCTGCTGTCCCTGAGCGGCGGCTTCGCTGAGGGCTCGCGAAAATGCACCGAACAGTCGCTCCATCAGATCGAGAATAATCTCGACACGTTGATCCGGGATGCTGTCTTCACGCGACTGGAACAACGGAAAGTTGCCTTGAAATCCGAGGATGTTCCACGGGTCAACGAACGCGCCACAATGAACGGCTCGTTCCAGCAGCCCTTCAACTTCTGCGAGCAGATCGTCAGCAACTTGGATTTCGCTTCGGTCAATGGCTCCCACCGCGGAAGTGATTCGCCATTGAACCTCGCATTCAAACCTGGCGGAAACCGACGGGATGATCGCAGCCTGATCGCGAGCGGCCTCGGCGTGTCCCATGCGGGCGTAAATATTTGCCAGCTGCCGAAACTGCACCTGCCGCGCGCCGTAATGTGCAAGGTGCAGATTCAAAGCCTGGCGAACGTGACCGAAGGGTTGCTGAGTTGCTTTGGCTTCGGCGATTAGCCGTTTCGCTCGGCTGCCGTCCTGTGAAGACATCAGCCGCGAATAAAAATCGTCTCGTTGCCGAGCGACGAGTGGCAACAGCGATGTCAGTGTGATGGTCGAATCGTGACAGGCTGGACCGTCGCCGCTGATTGCCGATGCCATCAGAATCGTGCCGCACAGAACGGCTCCCGCGTCGAAGATCGCTTCTTCCTGATCAACCTGGAAGCTCACCCATTCGATCAGCGCATCGAAGATGATTTTTCGAATGATGAATCGACGATAATCGCCTTTGCCATCAATCAGGTGAGGGTCCCATTCGCCGAACAGATAGTTCGTCCGTTTGTAGACCGGGTGATCGTGATCGTACGCTCGAACGTCGAGGGCCAGCTCGCTGAGGTTTGCCAGGTCGAAGTGAGCACCAATCAGGACATCGGACGGGCTCCCTTTGAGCATCGCCAGCGCTTTTTCGATGATCGGCTGATGAGCGCCTGACGTGACCCCCGCTCCTTCGATGTAAAGCGGCAGCGGTCGAAACCGTTCGTGGTCGTACGGCATCATCTTGCGGCCGTTTTCGAGCACCGGCACCGGCCGATAGCCGAGGTAGTCATTCAGTCGGTCCAGCGCGCCCGTGACGACTCGATCGACATCGTCCCACGGTCCGCCTTCTTCGAGCACGGCTTCAAAGCAGCGTCCCAGGAAGAACGGGTTGATGAAGTCGGCCGCTTCCAGATGAAACAGCAGGTCCGAGTGAAATTCCAGGTACGCCGGCAGCAGCGAATCGATTGTGATTTCAATGGCTGCCGTCGCTTGAGCGGCATCGCTGAAGGCTGGCGACGATCCGGCCAGCTGCTGGAGCTGATTCTGCAGAGCCGTCCGGAGTGGCTCCCACGAAGCTTCGACCTCGCAATGTTCGGCAAGGCGGTTCAGCTGGCTGAGAAAATCGACGTCGGATTTTCCGTTCGAGAAATTCAGGTAGCCCAGAACCTTCGTGAACGCATCGTCCAACTCCGACGGCGACGGGGTTTCGGCATCATTCCTTTGTGACATTTCTCGATAGCCTTGTCCGTTCGCGAGTCAGATATTCAGGCCGTACTCAGCAGTTGAATTGTTGCAGCTCTCGTCCGTTCTTCGTCGCTTCAGCCCGTTCTGGGAACACTTGAATCCGTCCTTGTTCTTACGAGCGGTCTAATCCTTTGGCCACGCTCCGTCTGCGGGAAGTTCTCGCGGACCGAGTGTTTGATGCCGAAAATCCCAAAGGAATCACGGATTGTGGACAGTTAACGACTGTCCGGCAACCAACACTCCCGACCGGCACCGTTCTCGCCGGTGTGCCCGAGTTGATTTCGTTTTCGCCGAAAATCCGGGTGCCAGGTTTGCCTGACCGGAATCGTCGGCACAGGCCGATGCGACGAAAACCTCTAGCTGACTTTCTCGGGCGATTGACGGTCACTGTCCGAGAGCGTTCAGCCGACGAATATGATGAGTCCTGCGTTAGTCAGAGTGCCCGCTCCACGCTGGGATTCGAGATCGATGGCGGGCAGAATTGCGTCCAGGCTGATTGCGTCGTTTGGGAGAAGCTCGATGAACGGTGTCGGAGACGAATATCTGCGTACCAAAGTCATGACGGCCAGCCCGCATCGACTCCATTTGATGGTGATCGACGAGATGCTCCGGCACAGTCGAAAGGCGTTGAAAGCGATCGACGGTCAGGAATTCGAGACGTCTCACGCCGAAACCGCACGTGCTCGTGAATATTGCGCCGAAGTGCTCAGCGGGATTCGCGACGACCAGTCGCCCGAACTCGCGGCCAACGTGAAGGACTACTTTCTGCACGTACAGAAGTACCTTTTTATGGCCGACATGCAGCAGGACCGAAAGGCTGCCGAACAGGCAATCGACCTGCTGGAAGGCTATCGCGAGTCGTGGGTCGAGCTGAACGATCGGCTGCCAACCGCCGTTTGAGCCGCGATCAAGTACCGTCGCTGCCAGACCGGCGATGCCTCAAATCGGTCGGTTGCTTCAACATACCGGACAGGCTGATAGAATCATTTCCCTGCGGAATCCACTTTCGGGATTCCACGTGTAAAGATTCCCACCTCAGTCATTCCAGGTTGAGCAACTCAGCACGAAGGAGGCAGCGATGCGATTTCTTTTGACGCTTGGTGCAATTGCGGTTTTGCAGTTTTCTCTCGCCCCGTTCGTTTCTTTGGTCCAGGCCGAAGACGCCAAAGAACCAGAGGGCGTGAAGATCGAGCTGACCGAAGCGGACAACGCCGCTCTGGCGAAACTCCGAGAACTCGGCGCGATGACTCTGCAGGTCGCTCAGAACGACAACCGGGTCGAAGTTGCGTATCACCTGTCCGATGGCAAAATCGGCAACGACCACGTTGCTCCGCTTAAAGGTCTGAAGTGCGTTTACTCTCTGAATCTGCGAGGGACAGAAGTTGACGACAAAGGTGTCGCTCAGCTCGCTGGCACCACCGGGCTCGTCAAACTGCACCTTGAAAAGACGAAGGTCACCGACGCCGCTCTGAAGCATCTAACGAAGCTTGAGAATCTCGAATATCTCAACGTTTACGGAACGGCAGTGACCAACGCCGGGCTCGACACGATCGTCTCGATGAAGAATCTCAAAAAGATTTACATCTGGCAGACGAAGGTCGACATCGAGGGCGTCGCGAAGCTGAAGAAGGCTCGCCCGGACCTGAAGATCATTCCGGACCTGGTCGTCGACAAGAAGCGAGCGGAAGAAGCGGCTAAGCAAAAAATCATCGACGACAAACGCAAGGCCGAAGAAGCGAAGAAAAAGGCCGAAGAAGCAGCAAAGATGAAGGCCGAAGCGGCTGCCAAGAAGAAAGCGGAAGAAGCCAAAAAGAAGGCTGATGCCGAAAAGAAGAAAGCAGACGAGGCCAAGAAAAAGGCCGAAGCCGACAAGAAAGCCGCTGACGCGAAGGCCGCTGAGAAGAAAGCTGCCGACGACAAGAAGCCAGCCGACGATAAAAAAGCGGCAGACGCTGACAAAAAACCTGAGGATGCCAAAGCCGACAAACCGAAGGAAGATGCGAAATAAGGCATCGTTTGCTGCGGGCGGTCCGTTGTTTCCCGCCGCAAATCTGGCTATCTTTCCTGCGCTTTCGCCGACGAAAATCCAAGATTAACGTCATTACAGACACAGAATAACAGTTTCAAACCGAAAATCGGTTTGCGGAGAGCGTTGAAGATGAACATTCGCAATGGAGACACGGTCCAGGTTCTCGTCGGTGAGGACAAAGGCAAACGCGGCCAGGTGACCGCTGTGAATATCAAGAAGAGCATGGTGACCATTCAGGGCATTAACGTCGCTCGCAAACACATCAAACGAGGTCATCCGCAGAGTCCGCAGGGTGGTCGCCTCGATATCGAAGTGCCGATGCACTCCTGCAAGGTCGCTTTGATCGATCCGACCACGAATAAGCCAACTCGAGTTGGTTATCGATACCTCGATGATGGCAGCAAAGAGCGATACGCCAAGAAGTCGGGAACGTCTCTCGGACTGGTTTCCCCGCCGAAAGCGTCACGAGCGAAGAAGGGCTAATTTCAGCTTCTCTTTGAGTTAAAGAATCAAAGGCACTGGTCAATTCTGATCAGTGCCTTTTTTCGTAGAAGTTTTTCTGGGTCGCGGGCTACGATTCCAAATGTCGATGTGGGCGTACGGCCCAATTTGCTCAAGCGGATTCTCGAATGGCACTTCTCTATACAGACCCGGTTTTCCTACAGCATGAAACGGGCAAGCATCCTGAATCGGCAGACCGGCTGCGGACGGTGACGTCACATCTGGAAGCGGCGAAACTGCCGGCCAGATTCGAGCGAGGAAAGATCGTGCCCGCGAGTGTCGAGCAACTCGCCCGCGTTCATTCACCGAGTCATGTTGAACGTATCCGAGAATTCGCCGAGAACGGCGGCGGCAGAATCGAAGCCGACACGGTCGTCAGTCGAAAGTCTTTTGACGTCGCGTTGCGTGCCGCCGGAACAGCGTGCGACGCGGTTGATCGAGTTCTCAAAGGCGACCACACGCTGGCCTGTTGCCTGACTCGCCCACCCGGTCATCACGCGCTGGCTGATGATCCGATGGGATTCTGCCTGTTCAACAACGCGGCGGTCGCTGCTCGGCACGCGACGTCAGTTCACAAGCTTTCACGAGTGCTGATCGTCGATTGGGACGTGCATCACGGAAACGGAACTCAGGACATCTTCTACGACGACGCTGAGATCTACTTTCTCTCGGCACACCGGTTTCCGTTTTACCCCGGCAGCGGAACCAGGGAAGAAACCGGAACGGGCAAGGGTCTTGGGACGGTGTTCAACCTGCCCGTTGAATACGGCACGGCTCGGCGACAATACCTCGCCGAGTTCGAACAGCTTCTCGCGGACTGTGCGAAAAAGTGCCGACCGGAACTGGTGGTGATCAGCGCCGGATTCGACGCTCACCGTCTGGATCCGATCGGCTCGTTGGACCTCGAGACCGAAGACTTTGCGACGCTAACGAAACTTGTCCTGGACGTTGCCGACGAATACTGCAACGGTCGCTGTGTGAGTCTGCTCGAAGGCGGCTACAACGTGCAGGCGCTGGCGGAGTCTGTCGAGCAGCACTTAACGGTCATCGCCGACCGCGACGCGAAGTCGTAAGTTGCTTGCGATCACCCGTCGTAAGGGATCAGTCGAAAGCGGCCGCCGTGGCGCTTGGCCATTTGTTTCATGAAATTGTGCGAGCTGAAAGCTTCGACCAGCTTGCGATAGTCGCTGCGTGACCCGGCCGTTTCGCGAGCGCCCGTTCGGTCGTCATCAAGGAGGCGGTTGTAGGCTCGTCGCATGTTGTCAGTGAACGGCGCGTCGAAGGCGAAAGTGTGAATCTCGGTCTTGCTCGACGGAAGACTCAGCAGATCCTGCTGGACTCGGTACGTGAAGCTGCCATCGGTCAGGAAGTAAACGATGTCCGGCTGAAGTCGCAACGCGTGCTGCAGAGCAAGTCGTGGTTCGGTGTTTCCTTCTGCCTTCAGGTCTTTCATCCAGTAAAGGTATTTCAACTTTGGTTGTTCAGCCGCCTGAACGGGAACCGGGGACGGCATCGGAATTGCGAAGTCGTTAAAGAAGATCAGGAAGAACTCGGATTCGGGACCCATGCCCTGGACGGATTTGATCAGTTCGAGCTTCATCCGCTTAAAGCGTGTTTTGGCCTCAGTGTCGTGGGGATGGTTCATGCTGCGGGAGCAGTCCAGCACGTAAACGATCCGACGTCCGATCGGGCGCAGCCCAAAGAACGAGTCCGCAGCATCACTGCCTTCTGAGTCGCCTCTGCCGTCACCATAACCGAGGCCATCTCGTGATCCGGATGCGGATCCGACGGGCGTGGTTGCGCCGCCAACATTCGCGTTCAGCCACGGAGAGCCGATGGCGCTTGCACTAAGGAACGACTGCTCACCGGTTGGCATGAGCGAGTCTTCGGGATTTGTGAGAGGACTTTGATACTCGGCCATCGACTGACCGCCAGTCGCCAGCGGCGGAGTAACTTCGGCCAGCGTGAGTGCCTCTTCAAACTGCAGCTCGCCGTCAGCCGAGTCGTCGGACTCCGACGTTGCCATCAGAGAGTCGATGCCTGGCAGTCCTGTTTCCGGTCTCGGGAGTGCGTACCAGATCAACCCGCAGGCAGTGAGCAGGCACGCGTGAAATACCAGCGAAACGGCACAGGCCGACGCCGTGGTTTTCAGGCCGTGCTCGCGGACCGTCGGCTCAGAGGCATCGACCGGCTGAGTCAGCTCGGCCGCCTTGGTGTGAGGTCGCAGATTTGTCGCGATTGCACTCACCGTCAGAATCCCTGAATCCAGTCATTCACCGGTCCGAAACTCAACGCTTGGACCGTTCAGTAATGATGACAGCCTACCTGCCGCAAGGCCGGCTCGCAAAACGGATTGCTGATCGCGACGGCGTTTTGAGGGACTCGGGCAGCGGGTGGTTAGCGTTCCGGGGAGTACGCCAGCTATCCGATCGGAAAATCCGGTTAAGTCGGTCGGCGGAAGGCGGTACTGTACCGTGACACCTCATCAGGAACGTAATCATGACGGCCGCGGCTGAGTCCAGACCCATTCTCTTTTTCGACGGCGTTTGCGGTCTGTGTAACCGGTTCGTCGATTTCGTGCTGAAGCATGATCGTCGCGGTCGAGTCGTTTTCGCCCCGCTGCAGGGTTCGACGGCGGCCGCCTCACTGCCCGAAGATCTGGTCCAGGGTCTGGACACCGTCGTTTTCCTTGACGGCGACCGGTGTCAAATTCGCTCCAGCGCGATCGTGCGAATCTTCTGGAGACTGGGCGGAGCCTGGAGCGTCCTGGGAACATTTCTGTGGCTGATTCCGAAGCCGATCCGGGATCTCGGCTACAAACTGATCGCCCGAAGTCGGTATCGCTGGTTCGGCCAGAAAGAAACCTGCCGCTTGCCGACGCCTGCAGAGCGTGCAAGATTTCTCGACTGACGTCGATTGAGCCACCCGATATTCGGGGCGCCCACAATGTTGTTCGGCACAAAATCATGCTTTCGCGAAGCGAAGCATGAAAGTCCCCTCTCCCCCGCCGAACAGCGTCAACTCTGGAGTTGAACTGATCAGCGGGGGAGAGGGTCAGGGTGAGGGGGCCAGGAAAATCGTTCTGGTGGTTCCCCCCTCACCCTAACCCTCTCCCCCCGATTGCCGAGTCCGTTTTCGAAATCCAAATCGATTTCGTGGGGAGAGGGGACTTTTCTCGCAATGCACGGGTGGCCCAGCCAGAATGGCTGGGTCGCGCAGCGACAAGATGAATCATCATGCGTGCTCGATCAAGAACGACGCGGGGATGTAAATCGTAAGCTGAGGGCGCGGCATCCTGTGCCTGCGGCACCCAACCATTCTGGTCGGGCCACCCAGTATTCGGGGCTGCAAATCGTCGCGTGAAGCCATGACGATTACGCAGCGATCACTGGGTCAGAATTGAGAATTCCGACAAACTGAACCGGGCTATTCGGCGAGTCATTTACTCCGCCGCGTGACTTCCTCATCATCTCTGAACGAAGCCGTTGTTCAATTCTGTGTGGAGAGTCGATGTTGATGGTTGGTCGAAAAATCTGTTCCGGACGTTTCACCCTGATCGCTGGTCTGATGCTTTGCCTGTTGACGGCGAGTTCATCTGCCGTGTTCGCTCAAAAGAAGAGAGTCGAGGATGACAAGCCTCAACCGGCCAGCGTTCCGCCGCGCGACGTGAGGTCTCGAAACTTTCTGCTGCATACAGACCTGAACGACAAAGATGCCGAGGAGTTGCTGGAGCGACTCGAGACGATGCTAGGGCTGATCTCGAAGTACTGGGACCAGCCGAATCGCAAGACGATCGAGTGTTACGTCGTCAAAGACCTGAAGAACTGGCCGCCGAACTCGATCGATCCGGTCGGACTGGCGAGTATCCAGGGCAAAGCTGGCGTAACGGCCACGAGGGTGCGATCGCTTGGGCGGCAGTTTGATGCAAAGTCGATCGTCTATGCCTATGCGAATCGCGGAACGCCTCAGCACGAAGCCGTGCATGCTTACTGCGGGCAAACGTTCGGTCGAACGGGCCCTCTCTGGTATTCCGAGGGCATGGCCGAGATGGGCGCTTACTGGAAAGACGGTGACGCCAGCGTCAATTGCGGCGACTACGTTGTGAAGTACATCCACTCCTCGCCCCCCAAGACCCTGAACGCGATTGTGAATTCGAAAGAGGTGACTGGCGATTCCTGGCAGAATTACGCATGGCGATGGGCGTTGTGTCACCTGCTGGCGAACAATCCAAATTACCGAGACAGGTTTTACCCTCTGGGTCTTGCGATGCTGACCGGCCAGCGAGCCTCGTTCAACAGCGCGTACGGCAGCATGGCCGAAGAGATTTCCTTCGAGTACCTCTTCTTCCTCAAACACTTCGACATCGGCTACCGCGCCGACCTTGTGTTCTGGAATTGGAAGACAAAGTTCACGTCGCCGCGTGGTTCAAGAAAACTCACGAGTTCCATTCAGTCGAAGGCTGGCTGGCAAGCTTCCCGCTGCCGCGTCAAAGCCGGCACAAAGTACGAGTACTCCGCCTCCGGAAAATGGCAGGTCGACGAGAGCTCCGAACTGGTCGACGCCGACGGAGCCGAAGACGGCACCGGCCGCCTGGTCGGTGCGATCTTCGACCGCCGCGAATACAAACTCGGCGAACCATTCGAGCTCGGCGCGTACGGCACATTCACCCCCGAGACCGACGGAGAACTCGTCCTCCGCTGCCGCGACGCCTGGCACAAAATCAACGACAGCAATTCCGGAAAAATGTCCGTCCTGATCAAACTCGAAGGCAGCGGCGACCCGCTGCGGAATCCGCGTGAAAACGCCGGTTGACAGTAGCCAGTCGTGCTGGAACCTGCAGGACAAATTCAATTTCCCGGAGAGCTTTCATTTGTTCGGCCTGACGGCAACATGAACTTGCCGGCCAATACGAGTCTCTGGTTTGCGTTGATTGGCTTTGCCGGTTTGCTTCAGATCACGTAATTCGGAGATACCTGTTCAGAGTTAGGAGTGTCAGGGTAATGCCAGGAACTGTTGCCACGGTTGATGATGTTCGTCGAGCGGAAAGTGTGATTCGGGAACACGTTTCTCCCGCACCGATGATACGCAGCTATCGGTTGGAAAAAGAACTGGGGCTTGCGTCCGGACGGCAAGTCTGGTTGAAAGATTATGGATGGACGCCGGTCGGTTCCTTCAAGCTGATGGGAGCCCTCAACTGGATGGCCAATAATCTTGAGAGAATCGGCGACAGGCCAGTTGCTGCACATTCGTCGGGAAACTTTGCGTCCGGCATTGCCTTCGCCGGGAAGCGATATGGGAAACGAGTCATCGTTGTCATGCCGGATTCTGCTCCCGCGGTAAAGTTTGACCTTACGCAATCCTTTGGCGCAGAGATTCGGACGTACGACATTTCCAGGGACCACGAGACGAATGAGCGAGATCGTCTGGCTCGGGAAATTGCAGAAGAAGAAAATGGCCTGCAGGCATCTCCTTACGATGACAACCACGTGATCGCTGGCAACGGCGTCGGCGGGCTGGAGATTGCTCAGGAGCTAAGACGGCAAGATCGAAGCGTTTCGCATTTCGTCTGTCAGGTCAGTGGTGGAGGACTGATGGCTGGCCACGCGCTGGCAATCGCTGAGGCGTTTCCCGACGCTGCAGTCGTCAGTGTCGAGCCTGACACGGCTGCTGACTTTCAGCAGTCCCTCGCAACGGGCGAGCGAGTACGGGTTGATCTTCCTACCGGCATCTGTGACGGACTGCTGTCCTACGATGTTGGAGAGTGCAACTGGCCCATTCTTCAACGACTCGTTTCACAGGCAGTCACCGTTCCGGACACTAATACTCGGCAGGCGATGAAATGGCTGTACGAAAACCACGGGCTTTGCACCGAGCCCTCTGGAGCGATTACCACGGCGGCAGTTCTGTCAGGCAAAGTGTCGCTTAGTGGCGACGGCGATATCGTGCTCGTCGTGTCAGGACGGAATGTGGACGACGGTCAGTTCCGCAACTGGATCGACGTTGAATGATTCAAAGGCGAGTGCCCGGCACTTTCGGTTTGGGAGGGCCGCCGCCGAGTTGGACTCGGATGTCGAGGCGTTGGTCTTTTCTCAGGACGGCGAGTTGGACGATGTCGCCGGGTTTGAGGCTTTCGATGGCTTCGCGGAAGTCGGCGACGGTCTGAACTTTCTTGCCGTCGACGGCGACGATCAGGTCGGCGGTGCTTCGGTCGAGCCGTTCAAACACGAACGGGCCTCGGCGTTGGCGGAGCAGGGTGGGACCTTTGACGCCGGCCTGTTCGGCAGGGCCGCTAGGAGTCAGTTGTTCGACCAGCAGGCCATTCTCGGTTTCGAAGACTCGCTGGATGCCGATTTCGGCGCGGTAGACTCGGCCGTGAGTGATCAGTTCGGGAACGACTCGAGAAACCAGGTTAACGGGAATTGCAAATCCGACTCCAGCGCTTTGGCCGGTGCGGCTGGCGATGGCTGTGTTGATGCCGATCAGTCGACCGTGCAGGTCCAGCAGAGGGCCGCCTGAGTTGCCGGGGTTGATCGACGCGTCGATCTGGATGATCGATTTGATCGACCAGTTTTCCTGGACCTGGATCGAGCGATTCAGGCTGGAGACGATGCCGGTGGTCAGCGTCCTTTCCAGCTCGAACGGGTTGCCGATTGCGAGAACCCGCATGCCGACTTTCAGTTTGTTGGAATCACCCATCGTGATTGGAAACAGGGCGTCGTCGGGAGCGTCGATCTTGATGATGGCGATGTCGTTGGGCGGGTCGTAACCGACGACGCGGGCTTCGTAGGTGTCGCCGTTGAATAAGGTCACTCCGATGTTTCGGGCATCGGCGACGACGTGCCAGTTGGTAACGATGTGCCCGGAGCTGTCGATGACGGATCCCGATCCGGTTCCCTCCGACGTCTGCTCGGTGAAGAAGAACGAGTCCATCCTTGTGCTGCGCGTGGTGATGTTGACGACGCTTTTGTGAAGTCGCTCGTAGACCGAAACGTTGATCTCTTCTTCGGCGGTCAGCCCATCGGCATTGAAGTACTTCTCCACGTTTCTCGCTGCGGGGCGAGGAAGCTGCGGCGGAAACAGTGGACCCGTCTGGGCGGGTCGGTCCTGGGCCATCGCGGTGCCACGATCGGAAATCTGCCCGTTAAGCATCCAGACGGTGAAGAAACTTCCGAGAACCGCCGAGCAAATACAACCAGCCAGAAATCTCATTTGCCTGTCTCCGAATCGGTCATCTGTTCTTTTCGTGGAATTCCGGCAGCCTGTTTGAATCATCTGTGATATGACTCGCAGCCGGAAGGCCACAAACTTCCTCATGACCGGACGGATGTTAATTGTTTGGTGGCCTGCTTCAAGATGATTCATTTCGCTCGAGAGACTTCGGGCGGTCAACGATCGAAAAGGATTCTGCCATGAAACGGATTGCCATTCTGACCGCTGGCGGCGACACGCCCGCTCTTAATGCCACATTGTTCGGCGCGGTGCAGAAAGCCAACGAACTCGGCATCGAAGTCTACGGCTTGATCAAGGGCTTCGGCGGGATGGTCAGTCCGCAGCTGCCACACGTCAAATTGAACCCGCTGTTTTCGACCATTCCCGAGCTGGACCCTTGCCTGGGCGGTACGATCATCGGCGCGTCGCGGACCTATATCGACTCGGACGACAAAGAGCAGTTGCAGGCGGTTGCCGGGAGAATGGAGAAGCTGAAGATCGACGGGCTGATCTGCATCGGCGGCGACGGGACGATCAACGGGATGCAGCCGCTGAGCGAATACTTTCCGTGTGTGCTGGCTCCGAAGACGATCGATAACGACCTCGGCCTGAACTACATCGACGAGCCTAACGAATGGGTGAAGGACGAGAACGATTCGATTCATGATGGGTATCGGCATGTGTCAACGCGCGACGCGGTATCGCTCGGCGAGATCGTCAACTACGTGACGCCGGGGTATGCCACTGCGGTGTTCGTCGTCGCGCAGAGCATTGAGCGAATTCGCACGACTGCGGAAAGCCATCGCCGGATTGCGATTGTCGAAGTGATGGGGCGCGACTCCGGTTACATCGCTCTCGGAGCGGCTTACGGGCAGCCGGACATGATTCTGATTCCCGAAGTGGAGCTGGACTATCCGAAGGTGATCAGCCGTGTGCGGGAGCTTTACGACATGCAGAAGCACGTCGTCATTGTGATTGGCGAAGGCGTGCAGGATTCCGAAGGCCAGCTCGGTGCGAAGTCGAAAAGCGTTGATCCTGCTGGAAATATTCTCTTCAGCGGAGCTGCGGAACGACTCGCCGAAATCCTGGTGAAGGAACTGGGCGACGACTACTTTCGCAAGAACCAGCGTCACGACGACGCGAAGTCGGCGGTGTTCACTCGGAAAGTCGGACACACTCAGCGAGGCGGCCGACCGATCCTGTTCGACCGATTTTACGGTGCTCAGCTTGGAGGCAAGGCAGTCGAGATCCTGGACCGAGAACACAACAATCATCTCGCGACGCTGAACTGGTCGAGCGACGCCGGGTTCACACTGGAAGAGCTCTCGGCGAACAAGCTGCGAGACCAGTGGGGAGCCATCCACGCTCGGGAAGTTCATCACTCGCTTTACAGCGAGCAGCGGTTTCAGCCGTCAGAGTTGGGGCGGCAGTACTTCGCTCCCATTTTTCAAAACGCGATCGGCCACGAAGATATGGAGGCCATTAAGTCGCATCTGTTTTCGCCGGGTAACCTGGTGACGCGGTATCAGAGTTTCAACGTTGAGATGCAGAAACGAGTTCAGTTTCTGGATTGACGGGATTCAGGAACCACGGATGACGCGGATGAGGCACGGATGACGCAGGGTGCTGATGGGAGCGATCATCGCTGATTGGCGAATGTTGCTTCTGAATAATGTTCGACATCATGCATCCAGAATTCGCTGAAAACTCGCGAACTGGAAATGAAAACTCTCCTGTTGCTCAGCGTTTTTCTCCTCGGCGACCTCTTCGTTAAAATGTCAGCCTGTAACTTCCCCGCAGTGGCACGCGACTCCGTCGCGTCAGCCTGGCCGGGGCTGACGACTGGGAGTGTCGTGCCACTGTGGGGAAGCAATTTCGGACACGTTCCCTACCCGCTGGAGGATGTCAAAATGTCGCTGCTGCTGGGGATCGATCTGGGAACCACCAAGACGACCTGCATCGCCGTTGATTCTGAGTCTGGAGAAATCGTCGCGTCGGTCGCGATTCCGACGGGCGGCAACATAACGTCGGACGAAGACCGCAAACTCGGCCGATCGGAATGGGCTGCCGAGGCTGTTCTGCGGAGCGGTTTCGACTGTCTCGCTGAGATCATTAGAGCGCCCGCCGTCGAAGGTCGCACTGTCGTCAGCGTTGGAGTGACCGGGCAGCAACACGGGATGGTGCTCGTTGATTCTGACCTCAATCCGCTGACGCCGTTGATCAACTGGCAGGATCAGCGGGGCAACGAACTGATGCCGGGGCGTGACGTGAGCTGGGTGGAGGAAGCACGCAATCGTTGCGGCGATGGTTCACTGAAGAAGCTTGGCTGTCGGCTGAACTCCGGGTTTCTCGGAACGACGCTGTTCTGGTTGAATCAGCAGGGCAGGGTGCCGTCGAACGGCCGAGCCTGTTTCATCATGGATTTGTTCGTCGCGATGCTCACGGGCTGCGAGGTTCAAACCGGTCCTTCCGTCGCGGCTTCCGGTGGGATGATGAATGTCGCCACTAGAGACTGGGACGACGATGTTCTGGCCGGATTGGAATGTCGCCGCGAGCAATTACCGGCGGTTCGTGAAGCCGATTGTCCGGCAGGATTCGCGTCACAAACTGTGGTCGAGGGTTTGCTCTCTGGTGTTCCGGTTTCGGTGCCGATTGGTGATCACCAGGCGAGTTTCCTGGGCAGCGTCGCGGATCGTCACTCCAGCATTCTGCTTAACATCGGGACCGGTGCTCAGGTTGCAGTCTTCACGGAAGGAACGGACTTTTCGCCGCCGGTTGAGTTGCGACCGTTTCCGGTTCAGGGCAATCTGCTTTCGAACGTTGGCCTCACCGGAGGCTGGTCGTTTCAAGTCGTCGAAAACTTTGTGCGGCAACTGGGAATCGACATTTTCGGCATCGAAGCTGAACAGCCACTTTATGGCCGACTGACAGAACTGGCAGGGCAGGCCGATGCCGACTCGCAGGGGTTGTGTTGTTTGCCGACGTTTTCCGGGACGCGTTCGGATCCCAGGGAGACGGGATCGTTTGCGGGTATGACGCCGGGCAATTTGACGCCCGCGAATTTCGCTCGGTCAGTGCTCGAAGGGATGGCGAAGAATTATCGCCAAGCGCTGGACCAGATTCTTGAGATAACCGGTCAGCCGACAAAGCCGCCGACGTTGGTCGGCGCCGGAAACGGGCTGCGTGAGAATTCAGCACTGGCTGAAGCGGTGGCTCGACGGTTTGGAACGGCGGCCGTCGTGACGCAGCACCGGGAGGAAGCGGCGTTCGGAGCGGCTCTTGTTGGCGGAGTTGCTGCCGGCGTGTTTTCGTCGCTCGATGAGGCAGAACGGTTGGTTCGTCATCAGGGGCTGTAGACTGTCATTCTCCCCCCCTCACCCGCGGCTGAGACCGCGACCTCTCCCCCACGGGGGCGAGGTGACGCAGATTTTTCAACCGCCGAAAAATCAGTAACCGCGAGCGTTTCCGAATTGTTCGATGTGCAGTCGCGATGTGAAGCGGAAGCCTGAAGTCTCGGCGGCCTGTTCGATCCAGTCGGTCTTTGCTGCGAGTTCTTCGCGGGTTGTTGCCTGAGGCATCAGCCATATTCGGTCGCGGTCGATTTCTGGAAACTCTGTCAGCCATTCTTCAACCTGAGCGACGTCGGCAGGCTGGTCGATCACGAACTTAAACTGGTAGGGCGATGCTGAAACGAGACGTCGAATAACGTCCGGTCGATGCCGCAGTTCTTCGTGGCGTCGTGACCAGACCTCGGATCGTTCGGGGCTCGGAGTTGAGTTCGCGAGCTTCGGGCTGATCGACATCAGGTCGGCAGTGGCTTCGCAGAATACGGTGCCGGCAGTTTCAACGGTGACGAAGTGGCCTCGCGATCGAAGCTCGGCCGTCAGCGGAACAATGTCTGAAAGGAGCAACGGTTCGCCGCCGGTGACGACGACGTGTTCAGCCCCCAGTTCGGCAACCTGATTCAGGACGTGCTCGACACTGTGCGACGTGCCTTCCGGTTCCCAGGAAGTGAACGGCGTGTCGCAAAACCAGCAGCGCAGGTTGCAACCGGTCGTCCGTACAAAAACTGACGACGTGCCGGTGAATTCTCCCTCACCCTGAATGGACTGGTAAATCTCTGAGATTTGCAACACGAAATACGGGACCTGAAGAACTGGTTCGCAACGGCTGATCGCTGAAGTCTTGCGCCCGGACAGCGGAATCCGAGCGGTAGTGGCCGGTGGGCGTACGAAAATCCTCGACCGACGGGAGTCTCCCCGATCTGTCCGCGTCGTCAAGCATGCGGTTACTTTCGAAAAGAGCTGTTGCGTAACCTGTGAGAATGAGTCTTCATCGTGCGAAGATTTCAGGAGTCAGGCTCAGGCCAGAGACGTTCGGCAGGATGTTCAAACTGCTGGCTGTTACGATGGCACTCCGGTTGAGGCGGCCTCGCTGCATTTCGAGAGGCGACTGTTAAGGCTGCCGGCGCGGCGGCGTCCGGTGCGAATCAAAAAAGTTTCGAGGATAGTCGCCTTTGGTAACTGCCTGCGATTAGCTAAGTTGTGGCGCGTCTGGCGTGGAAGTCACGCTGGGCTTCAACTTTTGATGTCGGGAACCGGGCCTTATTCTCTATCGCTTATTTTGTCGTGGCTCCGGACAGGTTGGGCAACCAACGTCTCGTCGATGCAGAAATCAAGGCCAGCAGTTTGAGGCCTCATTCGGGAGATTGCACCCAGGATGGCTGACGTACCAGCTTACGAATACGACATGGCGAAAGGTTACGCGGTTGTTGTTTTCAATCCTTCACTCGGCGATTGCCGATGGGGCGACATCGAAAACGTCGGAGCCGAGATCAAAGAGCGGCTTGTTGCTCTCGATCGACCGAATTTCCTGCTGGACCTGACTCGGCTGGAGTTTATGGGCAGCTCGGTCGTCGCACTGATCGTCAAACTCTGGAAGGCCGCTCAGGAAAAAGAAGGCGAGATGGTTGTCGTCAATAGTAGCACGATGATCGGCGAAGTCCTCGAAATTGCCGGCCTGACACGCGTGTGGAAGATTGTCAACACGCACGAGGAGGCCGAACAGATGCTGGGCGTTACGACGTTCACGCCGGCGTCTCCGATGGCAATTTTCTTTCTCGCGATCCTTGGCTGGGTGACGGCTGCCGGGGCATTGTTCTTTGTGGTCGCTCCCAGAAAGCAGCTGCTGGAACTTGATCTTCAAACAGCAAAAATTCTCGCCTTCACTTGCGGAGGCGTGGCGATCATCGCTGGTCTGGTCGCCACTGTCCGAGATCGTGGCGTCTGGCGATTGCTCGGCATTCTGCTGGTCATTGTCGCGGCAGGAGTCACGATCGCGGAGGCGCTCGACCGAGTTCCAAACTTCTAAGAACACTCGTTAAGAGAACGAGTTCGCAGCATCAACAGGAGGTCTCTCATGACGACTGAAGCATCGGCTGGAACGGCAGCAACTCACGGTACGCAATCAAACGGTCTGGAAGTTCGTCAGAAAGCCCTCCAGGAAGAACTGAGGGAATTGATCGATGTGGTCGGCCCGGCGCCGCTGGTTGATCTGTTGCTCGAACGAGCGTTTCAGCTCAACGCGACAGACATTCACATTGACCCGAATCAGAACGGGCTGCGAATTCGACTCCGCGTCGACGGCATGCTTCACGACGTCATGCAGCTTCCTCAGAAGCTGACGGCCCAGGTGATTTCACGGCTGAAGATCATGGCCGGGATGGACATCACCGAGCGACGAGCCGCTCAGGACGGCCACATTTCGAAGTCAGTCATCAAACATCAACGCGACATTCGAGTCGGCGGCGGACCGACCATTTATGGCGAACGACTTGTCCTGCGTCTCATGCCGGACGAGCAATCGTTCACACAGCTCGACGAACTCGGCTTTGAGCCTGAGCAGCTTGAGAAAATTAAAAAGCTGGTCGACGTGCCATACGGTATGTTTCTTTCTGTCGGTCCGGTCGGCTCGGGGAAAAGCACGACGGTTTACAGCGCGCTGACGATGCGAAATCGTCCAGCCGAGAGTGTTGTCACAATCGAAGATCCCGTCGAACGGCACATGGAAGGCATCAATCAGATCCAGATTGATACTAAGATTGGCTTTACATTCGTGAAGTGCCTGCGCGGCGTCCTGCGGCAGGATCCCGACGTCATAATGGTCGGCGAAATCCGCGATCCGGAAACCGCTCAGATTGCGGTCCGCGCGGGGCTCACTGGAGTAACGGTCCTCAGCACGCTGCACGCCAACGACAGTCTCGCGGTGATCGACGTCTTTCGTGAATTCGGCGTGTCGCCCATGTTCATCGTCGACGCACTGAAGTGTGTCATCGCGCAACGGCTGATCCGAAAAATCTGCCCGGATTGCCGCGAAGAATACGCACCCGACGCGGCGGCAGTGGCGACTCTGAAACTGTCGGATGAAGAAGCGGCAGCGACGAAACTCGTCCGCGGTAACGGTTGTGACAACTGCTTCTCGACTGGCTACTCAGGCCGCAGTGGCGTGTTCGAAGTGCTGACCTTTTCTCCGGAACTGCGTCAGGCGATTCTCGAAACCGATGGAACGGCCGACTTGCGCGAGATTGCATTACGCAGCGGCCTCTTGACTCTGGAAGACGCCGCCCGCAAAAAAGTGCTCCGTGGTGAGACGACGGTTGAAGAACTGTTGCGTCTACAGACAGCGATTGTTGATTGAGATAATCGGGGAAGCAGGGTGGGCACTGCCCACCGAATCCGCGCCGAGTGTTGGGCGGTGCCTGCCCTACATTTCGCTGTTCCAGTTTGCCAAATCCTGAACGACGCGGACCGTTGCTTCGCAAAGCGTTTGCAATTCTTCCGGCGTGATCGAGAGTGCTGGCGTCATGTAGATCATGTCGCTGAAGGGGCGCAGCCAGATTCCTTCCTCGATGATACGAGTTCGAAGACGCTCCAGGTTGTGAAGGCGGGCGACCTGAATGACTCCGACGGCTCCCTTTGTACGGACATCGACCACGCCGGGAAGATCGCGGCACGGGGCGAGCAGGTTGGCAAGCTCCGCTTCCATGGCGATTGCTCGTTCGAGCCGGGGTTCGGTTTCGAAGAGGTCGAGCGAGGCATTCGCCGCTGCGCAGGCCAGTGGGTTCGCCATGAACGTCGGGCCGTGCATGAGCGCGTGTGATGGATCGTCGGAGAGAAACGCGTTGAAGACTTTTTCCGTGGCGATCGTCGCTGCAAAGCTGAGCGTTCCGCCGGTTAACGCTTTTCCGACGCAAAGAATGTCTGGAATGACGTCGGCCTGTTCGCAGGCGAACATCGTCCCGGTCCGTCCGAAGCCCGTCGCGATTTCGTCGGCGATCAGCAGGACGTTGTTGCGCCGGCACGCGGTGTGAATCTGTGCGACCGATTCTGGCGGATGAAACTTCATGCCGCCCGCTCCCTGAATCAGCGGCTCGATGATGACTCCGGCGACTTCGTTTTTCTTTGAGGCGAGAAACGATTCGAACGCGACGTGCTCGTCCTGCGTGTGCGGAATTGGATGCGAGTACTGCTCCAGCAGAAACCCTTTGAAATGGCTGTGCATGCTGTTGTCAGGATCGCAGACCGACATCGCGCCGGTGGTGTCGCCGTGGTACGCATTCTGGAACGAAACGAATTTCGTGCGGCCGGTGACGCCCTGATTCAGCCAGTACTGGACGGCGATCTTCAAAGCGACTTCGACCGCCACGCTGCCGGAGTCTGCAAAGAAGACACGGTTCAAATCGCCCGGAGCGAGCTTTGCCAGCCGTTCGGCCAGGCTTAAGGCCGGCTCGTGATTGATCCCGCCGAACATGACGTGCGGCATGACTCGAAGTTGTTCTTCGACGGCCTTTCGAATGTGGGGGTGGTTGTAACCGTGGCAGGCGGTCCACCACGATGCCATTCCGTCGATCAGCTTTCGTCCGTCTGCGAGTGTCAGGTGGACTCCTTCGGTCGCGACGACAGGCAAGGGCAACGGAGCGGTCTGCATCTGCGTGTACGGCATCCAGACGTGCTGATATCCAGAGCTCTGCCAATCGGGTGGTGGCGACTGTTTATCAACAGGCATGGTTCAAGCATTCCCTTTGACGAAAAACTCGGCGACTGGGCAGTTCAGTGAATGAAAAATACGAGGAGTGCAAAGTTGAGTTCGTGACACGAAAAACGCTCCGACCGTGAATCACGATCGGAGCGTTGGTTGTAGGCAATTGTCCGTCGCATCGCGATGAAGCGACGCGGTTGGCTTTGGCTAGCGAATTTGTGGAACGGCGATCAGGCTTGGGACGGGGTCGAAGATCACCGTTTCCACCGGGTTGCCGGGAATGATGATACTTTCGCCGGTTGCGTACGATTTTCCATTCGTGCCCTTGTGCTGTTTTGCTCGGAAGAGGTGAGCGAGCTGAGCCAGTCTCGGATCCTGCGGAGATTCGAACGAGCCGATCGTTACCTGTGACTGAAACTTGTCGTGATAGACGTACGCTTCGAAAGTACTTCCCTGCTGGCTTCCGGTGAAGAGTCCTTCGCGGAGCATTTTGGCGACTTTCCATGCACGCTCGGCAGCGTCATCGAGTGTCGCACTCGGCTTGAACAGGTCGTACTTTTTCTTGTACTCGCGTTCTCCGATACCGGTTTCCGATCGTCCTTTAAACGTCGCCACGGCCAGCGTGTATTTCCCTTTGTTGCGGAGAATCGAGTACTCCGAGTTGCCATTCAGGCGAAGAATCAGCGGGTCTCGCTTCGTCTTGGCGACTTCTTCCTGAGTAAACAACGGGTTGATTGTCAGGAAGGCTCCGCTGAACGGTCCCGGCTGACCAGGAGTCTGGCGAAAGACCAGGCCTCCGCCGTTCGTCCATGATTCAAGATTCAAGTCCTTCAGACTGAGCCGCTTGATGAAGTCACGAGTCTTTTGAGCGGTCGAATCGTCCACGGTCGGGTAGTTGCCGGCAATTACGGAAATGCTGTTGTTATGCACCGGCGTCTTCGTACGCATCGTACGGCCAAGAGCATCCTTGCCGAGATTCCCGTGATCGACTTCGCTCATTCGAAATGTGTACGCGGGAATGCCGCGTTTTCTGAGTGCGTAAACCATCTGACTGGCTGCGTCTGATGGCGACAAACCGTCGACCCGGACGTCTTCATGCCGTTCCGAAAAACTGGCGACCATGATCATCCACGGGCCATGTTGTTTGGTGATCCGGTACGTTCGGTTTTCGGTCGCGTCAATGCGAGCGGCCGAAACGGGGGCGGCAATGGCGGCAAACGCAATCGCAATCAGAAGTGTTGTGCACGAGAATCGAGCACGCATGGCGAACTCCGTTCCGACAGGCGCGAGGTGGTGGGAAAGGTCTCTTGCGGAAAGAAACGGACGCGAATCTTTCGGATTGCCTGAATCAAATCCGACGGCAAAGAAGGCAGAGTTTCTGCCGAGTCAACCGTTGCGCCACGTCTTCCGCTCTGAAGGGGTCGGGACTGTACTCATCGTCGAAGAACGGGTCCAGACCGGTCTGAAGCACGGGAGATCAGGCCGGAAGTCACACATTGACCGCGTCAAAAGGTCAGTCGTATAGTTCGCCGCCTTTCAAAAACTACCTTTGGGAGCGTTGCGCCAATTCACCCAACGGAGCACGCTCTTTCGCCGTAGGCGTCATCCTGCCAACAGCTTTCGGCGGGCGTGAAGGCGTTCGGCAAACAGGTCCCACCAGTCAGAAGTTCAGCCAGACAAGGAAGTCGGCCATGAGTTCTGTCGCGCTCAAACATTCCATTCCGTTCGACCAGTTTGAGCAGCTCCGCGAAGCTCGTGAGATTATTCGTCACGAAGCAGACGGTCTGCTTGCGTTGTCGAGTCATCTGGATACTCGCTTTTGCGAAGCCGTCGAGATGCTGCGCGGCTGCACCGGTCGAGCCATCGTTACGGGAATCGGCAAAGCCGGGATCATCGGACAGAAGATGACCGCGACACTCAGTTCGACCGGCACGCGAGCGATGTTTCTGCACCCGGCCGAGGGCGTGCACGGCGACCTTGGCTGTGTTTGTGCGGATGATACTGTCATCGTCTTTTCGAACAGCGGAAACACCGAAGAAGTCTGCCGAATCCTTCCGATCATTCACCAGCTCGGCGCAAAGGTCATCGCGATTACCGCCGGTAGCAAAAACCGGCTCGCGCAAGCTGCCGATGTTGTTCTGGAAATTGGCGAACTCCGTGAGGCCGGCGAACTGAGCCTCGCTCCGTCAACAACCACGACGGCGATGCTGGCCATGGCCGACGCGCTGGCACTGGTTGTCAGTCAGGCGAAGGGGTTTACCGCTCGCGATTTCGGAACGTTTCATCCTGGTGGCAGCCTCGGTCGACAGTTGACTCCGATTCGAGAAGTCATGCGGCAGGGGGATGAACTACGAATTGCTTCGATGGACGAAACGGTGCGCGGCACATTGCAGCGACTTCGTTCAAGTGGTCGCCGGACGGGAGCGGTTCTTGTCACCGACGAAGAAGGCGTCCTGTGCGGCGTGTTTACCGACAGCGATCTCGCGCGGTTGCTTGAGCAGCATCGTGACGAGCAACTCGATTCGCCGGTTTCGGATGTGATGACTTCGAATCCGACGACGTTGCGGGACAACACCTGCCTGGGCGACGCCGTCACGATGCTGACCGAACGGAAAATCAGCGAACTACCGATTGTTGACAAAGCCGGTCGCCCCGTCGGGTTGATCGATATTACGGACGTGATCGGGCTCGCGCCAGGTTGAACATTTCTCAGGAGCGGCATCCGACTTTGCTTTCCAGAAACCGCCTGACTTTGATCGTGCTGCTGACGCTTTCGAGCGGGTACTTCGTTTACCTGTTCGGCGTTCGAGTGGTGCTGCGCGCGGTTCCGCCAGACATTACGAGAAACTCGAGACCGATCGATGACATCGATCCGGGCATCGAATCGTTCGATGAAAGCTCGCGCATTGCGGCAAAGCATCTTCCCGATCAGGAATGGGCACGCGACGCGACGGTGCAGCTTCGCGATGGTGACACGCTGTTTTACTACGCCCAGAAGTGGAGTCAGTCTGAAGAGAAACGCTCGGTCACTTTCGAGCCGCTGGCACTTGTCTGGTTTCAGGAAGGGGCTGACGAACCGCTGATCGTTCAAGCGGAGTCGGCGCTGGTCACGTTTGAACGCGACGTTGATCTTTCGTCGCCTGATCCCGGGCGAATTGTGGCGGGCGAGTTGCTCGGTGAAGTGACGATTCGCGGCGAGGATAGTCTGACGATGAAGGGGCACCACTTCATTTTCTCCGAAGAGTCCGGGAGCATTTTTTCCGACAATCCTGTCGAGTTTTCCTGGCAGAAGCATTCGGGGAGTTCCCAACAGGGCATTCAGATCGACCTGGACATGGCAACCGGCGGGCAAACGAATCAGCTCGCCGTCACCGGAGTGCGGGAGGTTCATCTCACTCGCAATGTCACCATGGATTTTCTGTTTGAGCAGGACAACGACGTCATCCCTCTGTCCGTTCGGTGTGCCGGACGGTTTTTGTTGAGACTTCTGGGCGAGACTGAAGATCCAGCATCGCGAAGTATCGCGACGTTCGAAGACAAGGTCGTCGTCACGCGAGCGACCGAGCTGAACACATCCGACGTGCTGACGTGCGACCAGCTTGACCTCCACCTGGAAAAGGCCACCGAAGCCGAGAAAGCGACCAGTAAACTGGCTCCCGTGGCGGGTGCTCAACCAGGAATCATGCCCGGCTCGGACGACAGCTCGATCAAGTTCAGGCGAATGCGGGCCAGGGGCTACGTTGTCAAAGTGACGTCGGAACTCAACGAGCTTCAGGCAGTCGTCGGCAGTGAAAATCAGCAGCAGCGTTCAATGGCCGTTGTCGACTACGACGCCACGAACCGGCGGCTGCTACTGAACGATTTTGATCCGAATCTGGCAAGACAGTGGAAGCCGCGAGTTCGCATCACGCAGAAATCGGGCGAGATCGACTGTCAGCAGATCAGCGTCACGCATCATTTGGATGGTCGAGTGGACGAAGTAGTGTGCCTGGGACACGGCTGGCTCGCTTATCGAAAACCTGGCATTGATGGTGCTCCGGCGACCGATGTTTTGCTTGCTGATTGGAAACGACAGCTTAGAAAATTCACCGACTCAACAACCGGCCAGGACGTCATCGATCTGTTTGGCGAAGCTGTCGTGAAGATGCCCGAAGACGAATCGGGAATTTCGGCGGACTACATCAAGATCTGGACTGACCCGATTGAGTCGACGTCTACAGAAGGAGGCTCATCGCCATTTGCGATTGGTAACTCAAAGAGTGAGAAGGATGACAAGCCGAAGCAGACTCCGAATCCGCGGCGAATTCTGGCTCAGAAGAACGTGCTGCTCATCAGTCCTCGAATGCATGGCCAGATGGAAGAACTACAGGTCTGGTTCGAAGATGCCGATCCGCCTGCTGATAGTTCGAAATCGAAAGACGAGCTGACTCCGGTCTCGTATCGAGTTGGGGAAGACGCCGCTCCGCTGCTCTTGCCTGACGGCGTTGACGATTCGAAAAAACTGAAGGAACCGGTGTTCGTCGAGGCGGATCTGACGCGCGTGCGGATTGTCCGTCACGGCGACGATGTCGATCCTGAAGTTCGAGAAGTCTGGACCGAAGGCGACGTGCGGATCACTCAGCATCGAGAATCCGCCGACGGGCCAGTCGTGATGACTGGCGATCGACTGCACATTCTGAGCAACACTCCCGATGCTCAGATGGTGCACATTATTGGGCAGCCGGCGCAGCTTCTCGAACCCCGCATGAAGTTGACGGGCGAAGAAATTTCGTTTGACCGCGCCCGCAACCTTGCCTGGACCGACGGTGCCAGCGAATTGAAGCTGCCGGTCGAGCGGGATTTTGACGGCAAGAAACTGGAGAAACCGACAGAACTGACGATCAACAGCCACGAGCAGATGTCGTTTGACGGTCGAACCGCCACATTCATTGGTCGAGTTCACGCGTCAATGCATGACAGCGTGATGCGGTGTCAGCAGATGGAAGTGACGATGCTGAAACCAGTGAACTTTGACGATGGAATGAAGCCGACTGAACGACCGGATATCGCGACGGTCACCTGCCAGTTCAATGTCGAATTCAACAGCCATGTGATCGAAGAAGGAACGTTGAAGGAAGTTCGCCGTGCGAAGTTTGCGCGGTTCCATCTTGATCATCGCACGGGAAAAGTCATTGCCGATAATGGTCCCGGTACGGTGTCGCTGTGGCGACGCGGTCGCGGAAAACGAGCGGGACTGGCTCCGCTAGCCGCTGCCGGAGCGAACCGGGCGATGGACACTCAAGGAACGGAGTGGGAATACTCGCGTATCAAATTTGCGAGGGATATGTCGGGCAACGTGAAGGATCGGACGACAACATTCCGCGGACAGATCGAAGTCATCTACGGACCGGTCGACGAGCCGATGGTAAAGATCGATCTGGATAAGTTGCCCAAAGACGGCGGTGCCATGTTCTGCGACTGGCTGGAGTTTGTGCAGCGAGAGCCGTCAGAAGGCAGAAAGCATGTCGAACTGCTGGCGAAGGAAAACGCCCGACTCGAAGGCCGATCGTTCTTCGCTCAGGCCGACGAAATCTCGTACGACGAATCGAAGGGCCTCTACATGCTTCGATCGTCCGGTGACGAGTCGATTCTTTGGCGCGAAAAAGTCGCCGGCGGAGAACGAACAGCGGTCGTTGCCGAGACGTTCCGATTCATTCCGTCGATCAACAAAGTTGAATTCGACAAGGCGTCCCGCGTCCAGGGGCTGCAGTAGCGATTGCTGAGTTGGACAGCGCAACATTCGAATTTCATTGTCACCTCTCCCCCTTTTGGGGGAGAGGTCGCGGTCTCAGCCGCGGGTGAGGGGGCTTTGGCGTCTGAATTCGATCGAACGGTGAAGCTTTCAAAACGGAAACCCTCACCCGGCCCCGAGAGGCCGACCTCTCCCGCAAGCGGGAGAGGTGATCTTCGAAAAAGTGGCACTGCCGATTGGCTGGGGCCTCGCTTGTTGCCGATCAGGGCATGTTTCATACTCGCTGCCGTAACTTTTCGAACATTGAAAAAGCGTTCGGAAAGTCTTCGCGAGAGTTGACAGCACGCCGAGGTTGCCTGCATGAGCGATCGTCACAGCGACGCAGACTTGATCCGAATTTGCCTCGAAGGATCCGCTGAGGATTTGACGGAGTCGGTGGTTGCACAGATCAACGAACGGCTTACCGATTCCGCATTGCTCCGCGAGGTGATCAACGAATCACCGATCTCAGCGGCCATTAAAGAATTGGTCACGTTTCCGCCGGAGACTCACGCGAGCGGGGAACCTGATGCTGGTCGTGATGGCTCAGGTCGACTGAAGATGCTGGTGGCGTTGGTGATTGCTGGTGTCGTGGTTGGTGCCGGTTTGTGGTTGAACGGCCAGAACAGGCAAATTGCCGAGCCGGTTGAATCGTCGCTCGAACGTGTTACTCCGGCAGTCGTTGACAGGAGCGAAGAATCGACGTCTCCAGGAGGGGACAGTTCGAGCGGACCTGGTTCCGATGCTGTAGATCAAGCAGTCGTTGATTCAGGCAGTCGCCCTGACAACAGAGATGGTCAACCCGAAAAAGACGGCCGAACCGAAAGTCCGTCACCGGCGAGTGTCGTAGCGGGTCCAGCGGCCTCGTCGGACGACCCGAGCAGCACGGCTGACAAAGACGAAGTTGGAACTCCAAAGCCGACTGCGGCGGCGGAAACCGAAGTCGGTGCGGCAAATGGAAGCAAGTCCAAGGAGTCAGACTCAGCACCCGGGCCGTGGGTCGACGAGCTTTCTTTGGAGACGCCGCCGCGCCGGTTTGATGACGTCGCGTGGCAGATTCCCGGTGACGAACGGCCGGATCAGTTTCCGCCGAAAGAGTTTGAACAGTGGTTTTCCCGCCTCCCAGGTAAGCCGTTTCAAGTCGTAGAGGCGAAGGTTTCGAACCGCGTCTTTTCCCAATTCAGCGGGATCGCCAGGTTGCATGCCCCGTGGGTCGATGCAGCGGTCCTCCGATTAGGACTTTACGACACAGAACGTTGTTCATTCACGGTGTGGAGCGGAAACCGTGGAGTCCAGTTCCGATACCACCGTGCCCGCAATCCCAACGTGTGGGGAGTTTGTTCGGTCACTCGTGCAGGCCAGGAAGGAGAGGACGCTCTGCCGCGACTCGGCCGGTTTCTGACCAGCGATTGCGGACGCTGGCATCGTTCCAACTTTGGTGTTTTCGACCTTCGCTGGAACGATGGCTATCTTCGAATGGTCCGCGGAGACGTGGTTCTGCTGGCAGTGCCCTTTAAGGAACAGCCCGACGAGATCATCCTCGATGGAAAGTTGAAACTTCGCCAGGTGCGAATGTTTCGGTCGGACCCGCTGCCTGATTCAGTCGTCAGTCGCGCGGTTAGCTCCGGAACAAAGAACATCTTCGCCTCGACAAGGCCGGCTGATTTCGAATGGTCACTGACCGATGTTCCGGATGGGGCGTTTGCGAAAGTTGACGAGAGCGGCGTTGTTCGACTCGCGACGAAATCGGAGTCGGAAAAACGAGCTCTTGCTTTTGCTCAGATCCCGAACGCCGGGCTCTCGGAAACAATCTTCCGAGTCAACTCGATCGACCCCGGCACTGGCATTTACTTTGGCCGGGCGAATGGCGACCAGATATTTCGCATCAGTTGCGTTTGGGACACCGCCGGAAGCAGGCCGGCACTCTGGTTTCAGAATGCTGGCCAGTACGAATTGGACCGCCGCTTCGACCCGGAAGCTTACGTCGTCCCCTGGATCGGCAAGGGGCAATGGATCCGCGTCGTTGCCGGTTACGGAATTACGACCGTGCAGATGAGTCCCGACGGTGTGAACTGGGGGTGGATTATCGATAACCCAAGCCGCACCGACTGGGAACACTTTGAGACGATTGGACTCTTCACAGAACCTAAGGGCGAGCGACAGATCGAGCTGGCCAGCATTTCGGTCAATGAATTTCCGACGTTGCCCGCGCTTGCTGATCCGAAATTGTTATCTCAGGTCGACATCGCCGCTTTTGAACCGCTGAACGTGCTCGATGTCGGGGCCTGGTTTCAAAAAGTGACTCGCCAGCAACCGAAAGACGTTGCCTTCGCTGACTGGCAACGAGCCTGCGCTGTGGCGACGCTGCGAGTGCGCCCGCGGGCTCCTCTGGGAATCTTTCTGCTGAACGGGTTGCTCGCCGACGGAGCCTTCTCGAATCAGGCAGACGTCGCTGCTCAACCAGCCACCGCATGGAAGTTGCTGAGCGAAACCAGCCAGCTGGTGTCGCCTCTCGATGCCAATCGGGCCTTACAGTTTCAACAGCTGACCCACGAGTTGGCTCGTCAGCAGGTTGTCGGAATCTTTGAATCGGATGGCGTTGTGGCTGATCCTGACGATCGGCAGGGTCCAACCACGGAGTCAATCGTCAGTCAAACTGCCTCTGCGTTGTTGAGTTTACCGATGCAGACTCATCAGGCGTCGGCGCTAACAGCTCAGGCCGCCGCACGGCTGGAGATCATCGTCCTTCTGCAATCGAACCAGCACGAGCGGGCACAGCAACTGATTGACAATATCATTTTCTGGAATTCGAACGCTCATCCGAGTCGCGACTGGTGGTCGCAGGTCGATCCGATTTACCCAACGCTTGCCTGGGCAGAATTGCGTTCTCACGCCGGAGTCGACTCTGAAGTCCAGACCGCCCGCCTGGCACTGCCTCGACGGTGGAAGACAACGCTGACTCCCGAACGGCACCCGCTTGCACAGCCGGTCAGCAAAGAGGCTTACAACGTGATGGCCGAGTTCCAGGCGGCCGTTGACGGCGCGGCGTTTCAAGATGCCTGTCAGGTTATTTCGTCGTCAGGATCAGCTAATTTGATCGGCCTGTTGCCGGATTCGCAGGATGATCAGTTGCTGGTTTCGTTTCCGAATGCCGTGGCGATGGCGATGGATCGGTACCCTGAGTTGCGACAGCAGATGAATGATCGGTTCGGAGCCATCGGCCGATTACGCGTGCGGCAGGCGATCGAAAACGGCGACTACCGGCAGGTCGAAGCGGCAACGATTCAGTTTTTCGGAACGCCCGCCGCCGCCGAAAGTGATTTGTGGCTCGGTGATCGTGCGATGTCGGCAGGTGACTTCGCTCAGGCTCGTAGCTTTTTCGAGCGGGCGATCTCAGGATTTCGAAAGAACTTGCAGATTGAAACCAGCGAGGCGGTTGCGGCAATGACGCGGCTGCAGATCGTGACTGCTTTACTGGGTGTAAACACGCTGGAAGGAGCGGTGAAGCCCGAGACGAGGCCAGTGAGCCTGGGCAGTCAGCAACTCTCGCCGCAGCAGTTCGCGAGTCTGGTCAAAGAGATTTCAGAATCGCAGTCACAGCAGAGTTCGGCCGGCGCTTCGCCGCCGCAGTCGTCAGACGCTCCCAATGGCCGCTTCAACACACCGCGTATTCCGCAGCCGGTTTCTCACAGGATGGAGAATCGAAGTCGTTGGGAAGGTGATCTAGGCGAGCATGTTGGCCGATCGGCGCCGGCCGATACGGACTGGGTTTCCCGTCAGCTTGCCTGGACGATCGTCGGCGATCGAGCCTTTCTGAATAATCGATTTCAGATCAGTTGCGTTGACCTGACAAACGCCAGCACAAAGTGGAATCAGCAGCTGGGTGGCGACCACGGATCGGCTCACCACTGGCCGATGCTCGCGATGCGGCCGCTGGTCTCTGGCGACGCTTTGTTCTGCCGCCGGTTGACAAAGAAAGGGACCGAACTTGTTTGTTGCCAGATAACCGACGGCAAGATCCGATGGAAGCAGCCGTATGAGCAATTGCTGGTCAGCGATCCTTTTCTGCTGCGAGGACACCTGCAGATTCTGTCGGCGAAGCAATCAACTATTGGTCCAACGGTTTTGAACCTGCTGACGGTGCATCGCGAAACGGGAGTGATTCTGTCAACCGTTCCCGTGTTGAAGCTCTTTGATGCGTGGCAGAATTCTGCGATGGTCTGTCAGGTGGCCGTGCAGGATGCGAACGTCTTTATCAGTACGGCTGGCGCCGTCGCCTGTTGCGATGCCCAGGGGCAGACTCTTTGGGTCAGGCGGCGCGAATGGACTCCGACAAAACTCGACAGTCGATATCGATACGCTCGGTCGTGGTCGGCACCGATCATTGATGAGAATCGGTTGATTGTCGGTCAACCGGAATCCCCCACGATCGATTGCCTCGACACGCAAATGGGGCGACTTCTCTGGCAGCATCCCGAACCCGAACTCCGGCGGATCATTTCGCACGATGAGAAGACGTTGCTGATCGAAACTCGCGATGGGTTTAAGTCGATTTCCACCGACACCGGAGAGACGCTGTGGCTCTACGCGGCGGCAGACCTGCTTGACGGTGTCGCGATTGGCCCGCTTGACGAGGCGGTTGAACGGAAGCCGGAAGATGCCGATCGGCCGCACAAAAATTGCATCCTTGCCGTACGGCACTTGCCGAATCAGGAAGGGCGGTTGAACACTCCGATTCCAACACTCGTTTGGATTGATGTCGGAACCGGTCAGGAGATCGCGCGGCAGCGATTGGAAACCCTGAGGGATCGCGAATCGCGAGTCGGACCGCTGCTGATTACGAAGGATCGGTTCTTCGCTTTCTCTGGAAAGAATCGGAAGGAAGGAAAACGAGATATCGTCGAACTCGTCCCCGAGCCCACGCAGAAACTCTCGTTGCCGGTTGATCAGCAGTTGCTGGCGGCGTGGCACCCTGAGTTTCTCGATTCGAAATTTCCTGACAATTACATGGGGCGACCGAATCTTGTCGTCACACTGATTCACCGCGACAGCCGAAACGGCATCGATGCGATTTGTCCAGGGTGGCTGATGATTGCCCCCGCACAACCCGCCAACATGGGCAAACGCGACGAGCATCGCGGTCAGAAGGCGGTGCTGGAACTGAAGATTTCTCCCGTGCGAGCCACGCCTGAAGAGCAACAGTCTCTGGCGGACACGCCGATTGGTGCCATCCGCTTTGTACGAGATGTCTTTGTGCCGGCGACCGGCGATCAAAGTTTTCGCTTCAAGGCTGGTAACATTGCCGGGCAGTCCTGGAATCTAGCGGTCGACGTCAACGGGCAGCAGATTCACAGCACGGTCGTCAGCGATGGAACGGCGCCGTCGGGTTGGACGCCGATTCAAAGCAGTCTGCAACGCTGGGCCAGTAAGAGCGTTCGAGTTGTCATCACGTGCTCGCTGGCCGACGTCACGAAGCCGACATCGGTATTCCTGAGCGAGATCAATTCTTCCACTCTCACCCGACCGATTGCGGTCAATTAACGATTCGCCAGGACTCGCTGATAAACTTCACGAATCTGAGCGGTCATCGTCTGGTGGCGGAAGATTTCGGTGAAACGTTCTCGACCGTTCATTCCGAGGCGATCCCTTAGTTCTGCGGATTCGGCGAGTTCGCAGATGGCATCAGCGAGTCCAGAGATTTCCTCGACCGGCAGCAGGTAGCCGGTTTCTCCAGGGATGACGACTTCCCGAGCACCGTCGACGTCGTAGCTGACGACCGGCTTGCCGGCGATCAGGCCTTGCGGGAGGACTCGGGCGAGGCCTTCCCACTCGCTGGTGTGCGCGACGATGTCCGCCGCGTTGACCAGTTCAGGAATCTGCTCGGGCGGTACGAGTCCCGTCAGAATAAAGTGATCGGACAGGCCGAGTTCTGAGATTCGTTGCTCGAATTCTGCTCGCAGAATGCCGTCGCCGATCAGAACGAAACGTACGTTTGGAGATCGATCGACTATTTGACGAGCCGCCTCGATCAGAAACTTGTGTCCTTTCAGGTGAAACAGTCTCGCCACTTTTGCAACAGCGACGTGTTCTGGTTTCAGGCCGAGTTCCTGCCTGACTTCGTTCCGTTCGCGAGGTGGATTCAGAAACGGATCAACATCCATCCCGCTGTAGACAGTGGTAAACCGATCGCGTGGCGAGATACCGGCTGCAACGTACTGGTCCGTCAACGAGTCGCAGACACTGATGAACGCGTCCGTTCGGCGAGCAGCCCAGCGTTCAAGACTCCGGTACACGGTCGAGGCGAGTGCTGACTGACCGCGATGAAAAGATGCTCCGTGAATTGTGTGCACGACGGGGACATTCGCTGCTGCTGCCGCCTTTCGGCCGATGATTCCGGCCTTCGAGCTGTGCGTATGCACGACGTCCGGTTTCAGATCACGCAGCACCGAAACCAGACGCCGATAACTCGACCAGTCTCGTCGCGGATGAATGCTCCGTCGTAGTTCAGGAATTTCGACGATCCGAAAGCCCGCTTCGCGAGCACGGTCCATCAGACTTCCCTCGGGACCGATCGCCGGGCCGGTGATCAGCGTGACCTCGTCGCCGAAATCGCGGTGCTGATCTTCGCAGGTGAAAAGCGTGTTCTGCTGGGCACCGCCGATGATCATTCGGGTAATCACATGGGCCACGTGCATGGAGTCGTTCCGGTCGGATTACTCGTCGAATGATTTGTTGCAGGATTGATTCAGGTGGGCCGTTGGACGCTACTCGCGAGGCAGCTTGTCGATGGCGTCGTGCGAACCGACCAGCATCAGCAGGTCGCCTTCCTGAATCAGATCGTCCGGACGTGGGACGCTGATGATCTCGGGAGGCGTTGCCGCGGCCGATTCGTCGTCGCTTCCTTCAGTTGTGGAAGCAGCAGTCTGACGCTTGATAGCGACCAGGTTGACGTCGAACTTCGTACGAAGCCCAAGGTCCTTCAGCCCGATTCCCCACCAGGATTGCGGAGCTTCGGTTTCGACCATCGAATAGCCTTCGGCCAGGTCAATGACGTCGGTCAATCGAGGATTGGCAAGTCGACGAGCCATTTGTTCGCCAGCGCTGGTTTCCGGCTGCATGACTTCGTCGGCCCCGATCTGCCGGAATATTTCAGCATGAAACGAAGTTTGTGCGCGGCAGATGATCTGCGGGACGCCGAGCTTTCGAAGGATGACCGTCGTCAGCAGCGAGGCTTCAAAGTTCTCGCCAATCGACACAACGCAGACGTCGACTTTGTCGATGTCCTGCGCGTCCAGCGCGTCGCGATCGTTCGAGTCCAGTCGCACGGCAAGATCAACGTCATCCTTGATTTCGTTGACAAGCTGCATATTTCGGTCGACAGCGATGACCTGAGCACCCAGCCGTGCAAGGTTTCTGGCGAGGGCCATACCAAA
>Ga0316208_1000357_pt1 | contig 58729 bp, 54 predicted proteins | sample 3monopyrite_MG_FD_204944 | JGI IMG/M metagenome (GOLD analysis project Ga0316208, IMG submission 204944) | Microbial mat bacterial communities from mineral coupon in-situ incubated in ocean water Damariscotta River, Maine, United States -... | ecosystem: Environmental > Aquatic > Marine >... | reverse complement strand
TTTGTACGGCCGTTATTGGCTCATATATGGACCAAGAATCGGAGTGGAAACAAAAATCAAGACCGGCTGTCGCCAAATTCCAGTTTTTGGAATTTTCCTATTTGTGAAAATCAGCAGACCCTACTTATTAATGAGAGCAAAAAAGACCTTGTTGTTTTCTTTTTTGGAGACAAAGGAACTGAGCTAGTAGTTCGCGGAAAGCAAATTGAAAAGGTGCATACGTTCTATACCGAGGAAGACAAGGCTAAATACCTTGAAAAGTATCATATCTCAGCCATTGAGGACTGTTTAGTTGATTTTGAAAATAGCTACTTGAAAAGAGCTGGCGTCAACCCTTTGTTTTTTGCAACACGCGCAACGGTGAACCGCATCGAAGCGAATTGCACTAAGAAAAACATACTAAGGAATAAACCAGAGAGTGTCTTTCGGGATAGTCTTGAGCACTATTTAAACGATAAAACACAACATACTTTCACCAAGGAAAATGAATTGGATTCCCAACGTGAGCTAGATTTGTATACTGAGGCAGATGGCAAAAACTACTTAATAGAAGTGAAGTGGCTAGGTCAAGCTGTAAAGACTGATGAATCGGAGTTTACGTCCCCAATGACAGGTTATCATGCTAAACATGGAGTTCTGCAAACGGTTCAGTACGTACAAGAGTTGATTGTAAGAATGAATTTTAATTTGCATTGTGGGTTTTTATGTGTTTTTGATGCGAGAGAGAATAAGAGCCCAATCAATTATGATAATCATAACCTGATTTACAGGGACAATCAAGAACTAATTCCGTTCTTCGAGCACCACTTTAAAAAACTGAAAGAGATTAAAGTGGACAATATAACACTGAGGTAGTTTGGTAGAAAAAGAGATTGACGGACGCATCTCAGCGAAGTATGAGAATCGTTATAAAGATTTGGTCAAATTTGACTTAAACAACCACCTTCCCAGACACAGGTGGTATTCATTTGTTGAGGGGTATTCCAGCGAATTAGTGCGACAACTTATTGGAGAGTCGGGCAAAAAACCCGATTTGATATACGACCCGTTCGGAGGAGTTGGAACAACCAGCCTAACGGCTCAGGAGTTGGGCATTAGGTGCATCTCTAACGAATGCAACCCATTCATATTTGATGTCGCTCGAAGCAAGATATTTCATGGTTATTCAAGGGATACATTTTATAAACACCTAGAAAAACTTGAGAAACAAATTGGAATAGAGCTAGGCGGAAAAGTGGTTTATCCTGTTTTGGAGAGTCGGTCAATTATTGAGAGAGAAGACCTTGATAAGTGGTTATTGAATGATAGTGTAGCAAGGGGAGTTTTTGCAGTTGCTGGAGCCCTAGACAAGCTGGAAGCAACCAGTTCTTACAAGAGATTGTTTAGGGTGGTTCTAGGTGGATTGTTGATTAGGTACAGTAATGTCTTCCGAAATGGAAAGGCACTATCCTACCGTCAAAATTGGAGGAAAAAAAACTATACGACTACGGAATTTGTGGAGCATTTTATTTCAGAATGCAGGGATAAGGTTGGCATTGATATAACGACATCCAAATTTCGCCCTATTGATTCGTTCAATTATCAGAATTTAGCATTGGGAGATTCCAGAGTTAGAACAAAGAAGATTGATAATAACTGTTTGGACATGGTAATCACATCTCCACCTTACCTTAACTCACGCGATTATACAGATATATACAGACTGGAATTATGGGTGTTGGGTTATGTGAAAACGTATTTTGAGGAAAGAAAAGTTCGTAAGGGAGGATTTACTTCCCACGTCCAAATAAAACTGCCAATAGTGAAGCACCCTAAAAACAAGAAGATTGAGCAGTTCTTAGAACACCTCGGAGAACAAGAAACACTATGGAACTCTCAACTACCTATGATGGTAGCAGGCTTTTTTGCGGAAATGGAAAGCTTACTAAGTGATTTACGACCAAAGCTTAAAAAAGGGGGAAGGGTATTCATTAACATTTCGAATTCAGCATACTATGGTCAGGTTTGTGCGGTGGATGAGATTATTGCAGAGATTGCGCAATCACTAGGTTACAGCTTGGATGAAATACGTATAGCAAGGCATGTAAAAGCCAGTAGTCAACAGAAAAGTTTGGGCGGACTACGCGAATCTATAATTGTCCTCGATAAGAAATAATGCATACTAAGGCTGCCCCTATTTCTGCCCCTTCCGTATTTTGTCAAGCGCAAAGGCCAGTAACTACAGGGGTTTCGGAGCTTAGTTCTATCCCAAGAGGGGGAGCAAAGCCCATCGGTTATAACTGATGGGCTTTTTGCTTTATTAAATTTCGTCCGAATGGAAATAAACACATTAGAAAACGACAATCTTAATATTGGAATCTTAGCCAAAGGAGCCGAGTTGTCTAGTTTATTTGACAAGCGTGATGGCGTTGAACATATGTGGAAAGCCGACCCAAAATTCTGGCCTCGACATGCGCCTATCCTTTTTCCTTGCGTGGGAGAATCGAAAGACGGCAGAATCAATATTGATGGAGCAGGTTACTCCATGGGACGGCATGGTTTTGCGCGACACGAACCATTTTCTGTGGTTGAAAGCACGAACACTAAGGTTATTTTGGAACTAAAGAGCTCAAAAAAAACCAGAGCGCAGTTTCCTTTTGAATTTGTCTTTCGAGTTGGTTATGAGCTGATTGATTCGAGCTTAATCCAATCATTTGAGGTTATCAATACTGATGGAAAGGAAATCGGTTTTCAGCTTGGTGGGCATCCTGCTTTTGCCGTTCCATTCAACCAAGATGAGAAGTATGATGATTATGAAATTGTGTTTGACACACCGCAGACTTTAGAGCGGCATCTATTAACGGATAACGGGCTCTACAGTGGAAAGACAAGAACGTTTTTAGATAACAATGACCGAATTTCGCTTTACTACCAACTTTTTAAAGAAGATGCTTTGGTCTTCAAAAACATTTCATCTAAGCAAGTTTGGATTCAGCATAAAAATGGGGGGAAGCGTCTTCAGGTTGATTATAAAGGGTTTCCGCATTTAGGGGTTTGGTCAATTCCGGAGGCAGACTACGTATGTATTGAACCTTGGATTGGCTGTGCCGATATGAACAATCAACCTTCTGACCTTTTCTCGAAGGACAACATAGTTAGACTTGCATCCGAAAGTTCCTTTGAAGCTTCATTCAGCATTTCCATTCATCCGGAATGATAATCCCGTTACAAGTATGTCGTCCACTTGGTTGAGAGAACCTTTCCATTCTTCCAATCGTTCCAAGAGGAAGTTTCGCTGTTCACTTACTGGTAGCTCAGAGGCTTGACTTAGAAAGGTTTCAAACCGCTTCTTCATTAACTTTTTTCCTTTCGGGCCACCAAATTGGTCTACATACCCATCCGAACTCATATAGACGATGTCTGAAGGATTCAAGTTAATCTTAACGGTTTCAAACTCTTTAGTCACATCCTGTAAGTGCCCACCAATGGAGTGGCGGCTTCCATTAATCTGCTGAAGCCCCGTTTTTGAGCTGACATAAATTGAACCGAATGCTCCACTAAAAGATAACTCGCCAGTATCATGATTAAAAACGCAGATTCCCACATCCATTCCGTCTTGAGTCATGAGACTCTCGTTTTTCTGTTGCAACGTTTTTACCATTAGCTTATCCAGAGTAGATAGAATTTCCGCTGGGTCGGAAAGCTTGCGCTGAATTACAGCTTGATTCATCAACTCGTTGGCTATCATAGACATTAAAGCTCCTGGCACACCATGGCCTGTGCAGTCAATAGCGGAGAAAAAGGTTAGCGGCCCACGCTTATAATGCCAATAAAAATCTCCGCTTACCACATCTCTAGGGAGTAACAGAACAAAAAGGTCTGAAAAAGATGCGAGCATGTTGTTTCGCTTTGGCAGAATACTTTCCTGAATCCGTTTAGCGTATTGAATACTGTCGTTTAAATCAAGATTATTATGATACAATTCGTCACTTATTCGCTGCTTTTCCCACACCTCTGCCCGTAACTCTTCATTTATCGTTTCAAGTTCGGAAGTCCTGTCTTTAACACTCGATTCGAGCTTCTTCAGCATGGTTCGCTGAAGCTCTTCAAGTTCTTTTTGCTTGGTAATGTTGGTGCCAACGGTTACCATTTTATGGAGCTTACCCGAAGCATCAAAAATTGGCGAAACAGCAATCGTCATCCAAACGGGCTCTTTCGCTTTGGTGTAAAGGACATTTTCGCTGCTAAAAGACTTACCGCTCTTCACTTTTTCATACGCCAACTCTGCCAAACGGAGATTCGTTTTTTCTCCCCGAAGAAACGACCATGCTCGTCTTCCAATAACTTCCTTGGTTTTGTAACCGAATATGTCTGAAAAACCTTTATTAGACCATTCAATTTTACCAGTTGAATCCTGAATTAAAACACCGTTTCCAGTTTCAGATGCAACGAGTGAAAGTGTTTCAATCTTCTCCTTATCTAGCTTCTGTTCGGTTATTTCTTCTGTGATACCAGCAAGACGGACAACTTTCCCATTTTCATCTTTGATAGGAAACGCACGAGCGTGAACCCATTTTATCGTTCCATCGGCATGCACCAGTCGATATTCAACGTCATACTTTCCAAGATGTCCTTTTTCTCTAAATGCCTTGAATACTCGCTCCTTATCGTCTGCATGAATATTTTCAGACCAAGCATCACCGTTTTCGTAAACTTCCTCTATAGACCGACCATACACCTCTTCATAAAGAGGTCCCATATATAGAATTTGAGCTCCTGTTTTATCCGTTAGCCAGAAAACCTCTCCAATGTTCTCGGCCATTTCCCGAAAAACCTGCTCCTTGTCTAAAATCTGCCGTTCAAATAGTTTTGATTCTGTTATGTCCTGCACGGTTCCTGACATGCTCAAAATAGAACCGTCAGGTTTTTTGCTGATGCGACCGATGGCACGCATCCATTTTACCTCTTTGGAAGACGGAATGATGATTCGGTAAACCATATCTGTTTCTTCTCCTCCAACCAGCCGTTCAAAAGAGCTATCGAATATCTCCAGATCGTCCGGATGCATCAATCCGCGAACAATTTCTACACTAACAGATTGTTTCTCTATGCCATGAATGACGAACATTTCGTCAGACCATTCGACAGTTAGTCCGTCTGAACTGAGAACCCAGCTGCCAATTTTGGCAATGTTTTGCGCAATCTTTAATGAGGCCTCACTGAGTTTCAGGCTTTTCTGGGTCTCCTTTATTTGTGTAATGTCTTGTACAGAACCCATTAAAGCAGTTGGTGTTCCTTGCCTATTTCTGATAAACCTGCTGTCTAAGCGCAAGTGCACCACTTTGCCATCCAATGGCCTAATTAGGCGATATTCAAAAAGTGTTGGCGCTACGGATGACATTATCTTAGAATATGTCTCTAAATATGCGCTCTTATCTTCGGGGTGAACATGGCCAATATACTTGTCATTACCGATGTCTGCCGTTAACTCAAAGCCTTTAATTTTGTACATGTTCTCAGACCATCGCGTTGTTTGTGAAGCAATATCAAACTCAAAGCTTCCGCTGCTACCTAGTTCCTCTCCAATTGCAAGCAGGTGCTGGTCTTTTTCTAACTGAGTGAATGTGTTAATAGACTCTGAAATATCCTGTACCGTTCCAGAAACATCTACAATTTCTCCATCTGTATCTTTAAAAATTATTCCAATACCACGCATATAGCGTGCTTCTCCAGTGTTAGGCTGTACAATTCGGTAAACAATATTGGTTGCCGTACCAGCCGTAAGTGTTTCAAAAGCTCTATCAAATATATTGAGGTCGTCTATGTGAGTTAGACTCCGAATGAACTCAAACGTTAGTGGCCGCTTATCAATTCCGTGTATAACAAACATCTCATCGGACCATTGGACAGACAGCGTTTTGGTGTCTAGCGCCCAGCTACCAATCTTGGCAATGTTTTGGGCAATGGCCAAAGACTTCGCTGTTTTCTCCAATTCAACCTGAACCTCAACCAATGAGGTAATATTTTCGGTAAATAGAACCGCTCCTCCAATAGAACCATTTGCATCATACCAAGGATTCATTTTCCAGCGTAAAACCTCCACCGAACCATCCGCGCGAACCATTTTCTCTTTCTCAGAGCTGTGTGTTTCTCCAGAAAGGACTTTCTGATGAATGTTTTTCCAAGATTCAGGTATTTCAGGAACAACATCATAATGACAATTACCAATAAGCTCTTGTTCGGTCTTTTTTTCGTGTTTGAGCCACGTGTTGCTAACAACCAAATATTTCATATCGTTGTCAAACATGGCTACCGCAATCGGCATCTTTCGAACCATGTTCCGCATTGACGCCTCGCTAGCTTTTAAGCGAGTTTCGCTGAGCCTCAGCTGGAGTGTTGTTCTGTAGCGTTGTAGGGCTTTCTTAACCGATACAGGAAGTCGTTTCAGGGTTGACCGAAGAACGTAATCTTCAATTCCTTCCCCCAGCAACTCAATCGCAATGTCTTCAGATAGGTCGAAGGCCAGCAAAATAAATGGCGCATCAATGTTTGCCTTTCGGGCAATTCCCAAAAGCTTAGTTGCATTTGTTCCTCTTAAGCTGTAAGGGCTCAGAATTACGTCTGGGTCAAAACTTTTGAGCGCATTTTTATACTCGGATTCGGAACTAACAACTTTGGCATTGTAGAGAATCTCGGCATCTCGTAATTCCGCCAATATCAACTCCGTTTCCGCATGGAAATCTTCTACAATAAGTATCTGATTAGTTGAAGAGGATTGTTTAGCTGCCATTAATCTTTGAACTTTTACTCCGTAAACATGTTTAGAGTTTCAACTTTTCTCTTGATTTAGCTTAATTTTAACCATCCTTTTTTAACCCATTTCCTAATGAAAACCATTGCTGTAATTCTAGTAGCCTTTTTAACTACCTCATACTCAGATATTGAGCAAATTAACATCGGGGATAAAGCACCAAAAACCGACCTTAAAATGAAATCGGTGGATGGTAAAAAGACATCCTTAGATGACCTGAAAAAGGAGAATGGCCTTTGCGTGATTTTCTCGTGCAATACTTGCCCGTATGTAATTGCTTGGGAAGATAGATACAACGAAATTGAAGCCGCTTGTGCCAAGAACAAGGTTGGGTTTGTACTGGTAAACTCAAACGAAGCCAAGCGTAATGGCGATGATAGTTTGGACGAAATGAAAGCACATGCCAAGGAAAAAGATTACGAAAGCTTCGCGTATGTGGTTGATGAAAACCACGTAGTTGCCGATGCTTTTGGAGCAACCAAAACACCAGATGTTTTCCTTTTCAACGCCAATATGAAATTGGCTTACAAAGGTGCAATAGACGACAACATGAAGCAAAAAGACAGCGTGAAGAAGCCGTATTTGAAAAACGCCATTGATAAAATGGTAGCAGGCGAAAAAGTTGACCCAGCATCAACCAAAGCAATCGGATGTTCGATAAAGCGCGCTAGTTAACGTAGAGACCGATGACTCGCGTCTGATTAAAGATCCAATTCATTGAGCTTAATTTCAAGCTCACCTTCTTTAAAAGACCCTTCATGAAAATGGCGTGTCTTTTTGTGTGTGTTAACAAAAATGGTAGCCGGAATAGCTCCACTCCATTTTTCACTCACCCGTGGAATCCACTCATTCGGATTGCTTTCGTCTAGCAATAAAACCTCGTTTTGAATTCCCTTTTGTTCGATAAAAGGAATCACTTTCGACTGCAAGTTTTCAACGAAATCTAGCGTTACCAATAGCACCTTGAATTTCTTGTCAGAATTATTTCCGCCAAGTGTTTCGAAGTATGGAAGCTCTTTTACGCATGGCCCACACCACGTTGCCCAAAAATTGACAACATAGGTTGTATCCGCTCCATTCTCCAAGCGTTTTTCAAGGTTGTCTAAACCGATAACCGGTACAGTTTGAGCAAGCGCATTTAACGCTTGAATCCCCAACGTAAACGCTATGAACAATCCTTTACGCAATGCTTGCTTTGTAATTTTCATAGAGTAAGCGTGTAATTCCATCCGAAAGGCCAAATTCTGGAACAATCATGTCCTTAATCTTAGCTCGTTTGAGAATAGCGCGAAAAATCTCACAGGCCGGAACAATAACATCCGCTCTGTCTGGATTTAACCCAAGCTTAGCAATGCGATTCTCGTAACTCATTTCGCGAAGCATGACATGTAGTGTCTTAAGTTGGCTTCGCTGAAATGGACTCCGGCCAGAAGTGTCTGTCATTTTATAAAGCTTATTGATGTTTCCTCCCGAACCAATCGCATCTAACTTTTTCAGCCCTTCCGTATTCTTTTCTACCCAATCCAATAGCTTATCCCAATATTCTGGTTCAACCTTATTGTTGAGCAAACGCAGCGTACCAATTCTAAAAGACCGACTGGCAACTGGTTTATTTTCGGTAAAAACCGTTAGCTCGGTGCTCCCACCGCCCACATCAATGTATAAGTAGCTACGGTTTTGAAACAGGCGTTCTTCAAAATGGTTAGAGAAAATGATGTCGGCTTCCTTTTTTCCTTGAATGATTTCGATGTCAAAGCCAGCTTCTTCGGAAATGCGTTCGACCAATTCTTCTCCATTAGTGGCATTTCGCATGGCGGATGTGGCACAAGCACGGAAGGAAATTACATCATGAACTCCTAAAAGCAAACGGAATGCTCGCATGGTATCAACCAACTTTTCTCCCTTTGTTTTGCTGATGAATCCGTTGGTAAAAACATCTTCTCCTAAACGAACGGGCACACGCACAAGTGACGACTTTTTGAAAATGGGACCCGTTTCGGATTCAAATACGTTGGTAATCAGCATTCTTATCGCATTCGACCCAATATCTATCGCCCCAAATTTCATGTCAATTCCTTGGGTATGAGTTTGAATAATTGTTTGCCTTTGGCTGATTTTATCGCACTCCAATTTTCAATCTCAAATTTAATACCGACCGCCCCACAGGTTGAAAGATTGACCAGTTGTTCTGCTTGCAACTTATTTACCAAACCGGTAAACCCAGGATTATGACCAAAAAGGAAAACGGTTTCGTGCTCATTGTCAAGCTCCGAAATCACATCTAGAAGTTCATGAACCGATGCATCATAAATGGTTCCGTTGGTCGCAATTTTATCCAACGGATAAGCCATGTTTGTGGCAATGATAATGGCCGTATCAAGCGCACGAACAGCAGGGCTGGAAAGGAAAAGGTCTGGTTCAACTCCTAGATTGAGGAGTTTAGCGGCTATGCTGAATGCGTTGTTTACGCCTCGCTGTTTGAGCGGACGGTGGTAATCTTTCAGCTCGGGGTGTTCCCAACTCGATTTTCCGTGCCGAATAATTACAAGCTTTTTCATTTACTCTGTGAAGCTAAGCACATCTTCACTTTCCTTTAGGTAAGTGTCAAGCGATTGCGCTGTTTGCTCGGCTGTAAGACCAAGTAATTTGGAAAGCTCTATGTTCAGCACCTCGGCATATTTATCGGCTATTGGCTTTTCAAAATACAATCTTCCCGTTCTGCGGATGAGGAAATCTGAAAGCTCATTTACCATTTCGTTTTCAGTAGAATAACGAAGTTCGGCAAGTAAAATGGCTGCCGTTTGATCTTTTTCTTTCAGGTCTAAATCTGCTAAAATGACGAAAGTATTGCTTCCATATTTATGATAAAGAGAGGTTAATTGTGTTTGCGTTAAAGTGGTTTCGCCAACTTCTGCTAAGAATGCGTTGAAACTGTGAAACGTGCCTCCAGAAAGCTTTCGCCCCGATGATTTAGATGCGGCTCGCGTTACCTGAAATTCAGTGTGTAATTGGGTCATGGCTAGGTCAACAGTTCGTTCTGCCATTTTCCGATAGCCAGTCAGCTTTCCGCCCGCAATGCTTATTAACCCGTGCTCAGAGATAAATATTTCATCCTTTCGCGATAGCTCAGAGGGTGATTTCCCGTCTTCATGAATAAGAGGCCGCAATCCTGCCCAAGTAGATTGAACGTCAGCTTTTGTCAATGGCTTCATATCAAAGGCTTCATTTACTGCATTTAACAAATATGCTACGTCCGATTCGGAAACACGCGGCCGCTCAATATTTTCCGAGTAATTCGTATCTGTGGTTCCAACATACGTTGCACCATCACGTGGAATGGCAAAAATCATCCGTCCGTCCGCTACATCAAAATAAACGGCTTGTCTTAGTGGAAACCGCTCTCGGTCAAATACCAAGTGAATCCCTTTAGTGAGATGTAGTCGTTTTCCTTCTACCTCCTCATCCTTGCCTCGCACATTATCAACCCAAGGCCCAGCTGCGTTGATTGTGCGCTTGGCAGTTATATCAAATGATTTACCACTTCTTAGGTCAGTAACCTTGGCGCCAGCCACCTGTTTTTTCTTGTAGGTAAACTCGTTGAATTCGCAATAACTCAACAAAACGGCTCCGTCTTCTGTGGCGGTTTTTGCCACTTCAATTACCAAACGAGCATCATCGCTACGATATTCCCAATACACTACACCAGCTTCCAATCCATCCTTCTTCAAAAGAGGTTCGCGTTTAAGTGTCTCTTTTCTGCTCAAAACGGATCTCCGTTCGCTTCGTTTTACACCTGCTAACCAGTCGTAGGTGTAAATTCCTACAGACGCGGATGCTTTTCCGAATGAGCCACCATCTGTAATTGGCAACAGCATTTTTTCAGGAATGACTAAATGAGGCGCATTGTGGTAAACCGTCTTCCGCTCATGACCAACTTCTCGTACAAGGGCAAATTCGAATTGCTTCAAATAGCGCAATCCGCCATGAATCAATTTCGTACTTCGGCTACTGGTTCCAGCTGCAAAATCTTGCTTCTCTACAAGCGCAACTTTTAACCCACGACCTGCAGCGTCAAGCGCTATTCCAACGCCTGTAATTCCTCCTCCAATTACGAGAATATCGTATGTCTCTTTTTGGAGTTTCTTAACGGTTTCAGTACGATTTTTAGCTGAGAACATGTCGTGTTTTGAAGCCGCGAAGGTAGTGGTTCAATGGCTTCGATTTGAAGCTAAACCGACAATCAAAGATTATTGTTTGAATAAGGTTGAATCAGGAGTCAAACTAATCTTCTCATCTCTTTCCTGATACGGTAAATAGGTGATGATGAACTGAAACATCTCATCCGTGGTTTTCATGTCCCGATTTACGGGTTCTACCACCGTTTTGGGTGGGTCGTAGGGGTTGTTTGGGTTATCGAGTGTGTTGTCGTAAATCCCCTCGGCATGAATGACAGAGCCTTTTGGAATCTTCAACATCTCATGAAACGTGTAGAAATACTGCCAGCGAAAATCCCACTTCGGAATGGAAATCAACGGTATTTCTTCTCCAGTTGGAGTGGTTGCCCAAGCTTTGAATTCACTCCCAATTAAGTGCATATGCGGATTGATAGTGAGTAAGGAAACATCTTGCGGAACGGTGAAATTAGTTTCCACTTTCATCACCGTATCGGGCGGAACAACCAATGGCGGAACAACTTCGGAAATACCGAGTGTGCCGAGCATCCATTCGTGAATAGGTCGTTTTGGTGGGTCATCTGCAAAAAAAACATTGAAGTAGGAATAGTCGTACGCGTCAATCGGGCTTGGGCCGTAGTGCATGTTTTTGATGAGAAAAGCAGATTTCCGATTGACTTTGTAACTACCAATTCCTTCGGGATAAATGGCCGGAAGCACGCTTGGCAAATAATTACTTACCGATGGCGTGAGGGTTGGAAACGTGCCGTCATCATTGGCAATTGACAGCGTTTCGTATGTCTCTTTGGTGCTTCCATCAACATCCGTCACCACGTGTTGTCCATCAAAAACATCTTTCTTTTTGCCGAAATCATACGTAATTAAATGCCCGTTCATGTGATGTACCAATTCGCGATTTCCAGGCACAAATTCAATCAAACGAATAAAGGTGTCCTTCGGCAATTCGAACGGTATTTTCATTACCATGAACTTATCGAGATTATTCCCTTCAATAAAAACGGAATCCGAAAAAGGAACAACTAGATTGGGTATTCCGAAGATAGAACCATTTGCAAATTGCGGAGGTTCTGGAGCTGTTCCTTCACCTTCTTCTCGTCCGTCTTTCACCCATTTTTCAAGTATTGCAATTTCCCGTTCCGTCAAGTGGCGTTCCCCAACAAACGAACGATACGTTGGGTCTGCTGGCCAAGGCGGCATGTACCTATCTGCTGTGACATCGCGAATCATTTTAGCACGTTTGGCCGCATCTCGATATGTCATCATTTGGAATGGGGCGCCACCATCTTGCCGATGACAAGGAGTACAGTTTTGATGGATAATTGGAGCTACATGCTGATTGAATGTGACTGTTTCGGGCAGGTCGAAATTCTGCTTTTGTAATTGATTGCAGGATGCTAATGAAATGGCGGCCAACAGCCAAAACCGCGCGTCATTACGAGGGAAGTATGACCGAAGTAATCTCGATAAATCAGATAGTCTTTCAGGAGATTGCTTCGCAGCCGCTTGTTGCGGACTGCTCGCAATGACGGTGGTTTTTTCGGATTTCATTCAATCAGGCAGCCAATGGGTTCGGTATGCTTTGGTTCGATGGTTTCTCCATAGCGCCAAGCTAGCAGTGCATTCTTTAGATAGTGGTCTGAAACCGCAAGTTTCTTCTTACCGAGTTCGTTTACCCAATTGTTGATTTTACCCGAGTAGAGAATCTCAGCTTTTGAGTTTAAGACGAAAACTTCGGGCGTGATGGTTGCCTCAAGTGCATGAGCCAATTTGTTCTCACTATCAAACAGCATTTCAAAGGTTAAACCGTACTTGAACGCAAAGTTTTTTACTTCCTCTGGGCTGTACCATTCTTTGGCAAACACGCCATAAAATTTCAAGTGCTCAGAGCCGAATTCTTGCTCCAACTCGCGCATCGCCAAGGTGTAGTTTATACAAAGCGGACATTCTGGAGAAAGGAAATAGATAATCGTTAATTGGTTCGTTAAAGGCTGAATTTTCGTGCTTTCGCCATTCCTATTCTCAAGCACAACATCCGACACGTTTTGTGGCGGAGTGCATGCGCTAAGAACAATAAGAATGAAGAACAGGAAAGACCGCATGGTCCAAAGGTCAAAAAGATTACCGAAACGAGATTACTTCGCGTGCTTCCACCTATTGTGGCTCCAAAGCCAGTTCTCCGGCTGGCGCGAGATGCTTTCTTCCAGAAACCGAACGTATGCTTCTGTAATTTCTCCTTCAGATGTTTTGCTTCCGTCCTCGAAAGCAAGTTTCGACACACTCTTGTAATGCCCGCGCTTCACACGAATCATTTCATCAAAAACCACCGCATGGCCTTTCCTCCTTGCCAAAATCTCCAATCCGCGATGAAAAGGAATTTCCCTTCCGAAGAAATGGATCCAAGCTGCACGTTTTCTGTCTGAAGGATTTTGATCTGCCAAAAACACCGTCATTCCTGGTTTTTCAGGATCGGTCATCATCCCTTTCAAATCGTTGGCAGGAATAAGCTCTGTGCCATATTTCAAACGGTAATCGTTCACCAGACGTTCCATCGACTGGTTGTTCACCATCATGTAAATAATACGGATATGGAACTGTGTGTGCTCGTTCAGGATCCAATTTCCCCATTCCCAGTTGAACTGATGCGAAGTGGCTTGCAACACATGCTTTCCATCTTCAAACAACTTATCGTAAACGGTAGCATCTACTTCAAACCGCTCCGAAATCTCCTCTGGCGAAGCCTTCAAAAGCTTGATGGTTTCCAGTACCTGATCGCAGAAATTCTTGTAAAACTGAATGGAAATGTCATTGATCTCCTCTGCAGATTTTTCGGGAAAAGCAGCTTCCAAGTTTCGCCAGACCATTTTTCTCCGATACCAGATAACGTGGTACAAAAGGAAGAAGAAAAAGTCGGAAAGCGCGTACAGCAGCCACCAAGGCAAGCGGGCAACGGCCCCAAGAACGAATTTGAGAATGCTGTACATGCTGCAAAGATGGGCACAGAACGGGAATGACAACATAACAGCACAGCATACGTATATTCGATTATGCTAAAGCGAATTGGAACTTCCCTTATCTTGCTTCTTGTGCCATTGTTGAGTTTTGGGCAAAGAATAAGCTCCAAGGTTACGTTAAGCGAAGCGGATGCTTGGGTTCGTCCGAACCTGACCACGCAACAGAAACTCTCGCGTACTTCCATCATGTTCCAGTTTCTCGGCACGACCATCGTCCCAAGCCTTGCGGCAGAATATGTCTTTGTTAAACGGGAGAAACTCAGTTTCGATATTCGGGGAGCCTTGTTGGCCTATCCGTTCTCTGGCGACCCAACCTTCAGTTTTTCGCTTGGGCCGCAATTGCAATACGGAAAGCGAATAGGCAGATTGATAGCAGGATTAGGTTTCGGAACGTCTTTTAGTTATGGGAAAGAGCGGGCAGGACAGGGACAATACACCGACCCGAAAATCAAGAACCTGCAATACCGGGGCTATTTTATGCTCGGTTACAGGGCGCAGCACAAACATGGGTTTTTCTTTGAAGTGGATGCGTAGATGTTTGTGCCAGCGCATTTCGGTATTTCCCGAACTAGGAAGGCATGGCCAGTTTCTCCTTGGGGCGGTATGATCTTCGGATATCGGCTGCCCAGCCAACAGATGCGAACGCAGTGGCGAAGTGAAGGTTTAATGACAAAAGAAGAACGAGAAAAAATAAAAGACACAAAAAAGCAGGCCAAGCTCATCGAGAGGCAAAATCTTGACCCGCGCACCCGAGGGAATAGCCAATTCTACGTGGAAGGACTTGGCATTGCCCCATGGACGATCAACTATGAATATACAGTGCCTCTCCATCGTTCAGGAATTCCAATGTTCAGTGTTCGTACAGGAATCGGCTATGCTTCGTCACTCAGCATTCCTGTTGGTGTAGGTATCGGTGGTATGAAAAACGGTCATGGTGGTTTTTTGGTGGGTGGCACAACCATCGTTTGGGACAATGGAACGGGGCTTTCTTTTTATTTCGGAGCCAACTTTCAGGTACATGCAGGCAAGGGTATTTCCGTGGGGTTTGGAGGGTATGGTCTTATAAATCCTTATTGGGGAGACGAGCAGTTCTTTACCGCAAACAAAAAAGGAATCGCTCCGATGGCAGGGCTAAGCCTTGGTTACAGGTTGCGCAAATTCAATCCATGAGTAAGAAAAGACATCGGTATTCCTTATATGTGTGATGGCCATTTCCGTACATTCGATTATGCTGAAGCGAATTGGAACTTCCCTTATCATACTTCTTGCACCAGTGCTCAGTTTTGGGCAACTGCCGAGCCCCAACGATACCTTGGACAATGGCAAGAAAGTGCCGTTCAATCAGTTTTTGGGGAGGTTTTCTGTGTTTAATGAAGGCTTTGGTGCTGGGGTACTGTATTCCCTGAATCTCGGGTACAGTTTGATCAAGACCGACCTGATTTTATTGGATCTAACGATTGGAGCGAACCGAATGAGTTATGGCTCCAATCCGCAAGACACAAAATATGACACTTACCGATTCCCTGTTGGACTAAGCATGTATTTAGGCCGAAGGAGAAGTCGGTTAAATGCTAGGCTGGGCTATAACCCGGAGATCTATCCAAGTTGGTACGGAGATAGTGACAGTCCATATCCTAACTGCGCTGGGATTTGTCCCTCTCCTGCTAAACACAGCTTCTTCCTCTCGCTTGGATACACGTACCAAAACCAGTATGGATTTTTTATCGGGGCGAATGCCTATGGAATGATGTTTCTTCCAAGAAGAGCAGATGTCCAACGCTGGGGATATGAACTGACATTTGCTCCTTGGGCAGGTTTGGCAATAGGCTACCGCCTCCCAAGCAAACAACTCCATAAAGAATGGCGTGAGCGGGGCTTTAAAAGACGGGTTCTGAGATTGGAACAACCGAAAGAAAAGCCCCCAAAAAAAGGAGATGAAATCGATGACGTTTTCTACAATGACACTCCGTTAGAAGTCGATTCCCTCGAAATGTTAGAAATTGAAGAACGCCTTGCCAAACTCAAAACTAGGCACAATCGCTTCTTGAAAGAAGAAGCACGTTTGAACGGAAGAAGCCTTGTTTTTGCCGAGTTTTTCGGAGCAACGGGAATCTGGTCCGTCAATTATGCCTACACGCATCCTATTGCCAGATCGAACACATTCATGATGGAATACCGTGGTGGATTCGGAACCGATAACCGCAACATGTCGATGCCGTTTCATGTTGGCGTAAAAGCCATGAAAAATTACCGTGGAACAGGCGTTTTTGTCGGTGTGGAGCCGAGCATTGATTGGCGAACTGGAAAGGTTGGCGCCATCTATTTTCTAGAGCATAATGTGGAATTCCACTTTGCCTACGGCTTTAGCGGAGGCGTTGCGTTCTATCTGTTCTTCGACCCTGCTCAGTATAAATACTATGAGAAAATTGCGCCTTACGCAGGGTTCTTCTTCGGTTACCGTTTGCCGCAGATGAAGAAGAGGGGTCTTTGATGAGGGGACACTTTCCCGTAAAAACGGGACAGGCAGTTCCTCAGCGAAACAAGCGGCTTGCTTCCCTGACGAAAGGAAGGGTCTCGTTTTCAGGGCAAACGCATCTAAATAATCTAATGCAGAAGAGAATTTTCGTCATATACTTCACGTTATCAGCCAGTTACGTCATTGCGAGGGACAGCCCGCCCCGATTTGTCGGAATCAACCTTATCTCTCCCAAACCAGACCTTCAAGGTTTTCAAAACCTTGAAGGTCTCTTCGACCAGATTTACGTCAACACTACCGTTTTTTAACGTTTTAAATGGGGTCTCGCAATGACGACCATCTGTATTTTTTGCGCCAAACATACCAAGCTGAACGTGATCCGAAATGGAATCACTCGTCTTTGTAAGATGAAAAAAATTAGATGCGTTTGCCCTGGTCTCGTTTTTCATTTCTCCCTTTTTCATCATTCCTTTACACCCATGGGAATTCGCTCCTTCTTTGCAAAACCACTTGCCGCTTGGGCTCATCGACAAACCAAGGTCTGGAGCACCAAACCTGTTGAAACACAGCAGAAGGTTTTTGATGAGTTGATCGCTGGTGCGAAGAATACGGCATTCGGAAATGACCACCATTTCGGTACGATAAGGTCACATGCTGATTTCATACAACAGGTTCCAATCCGCGATTATGAGGAATTGAAACCGTATTTCGAGCGTACCGCGAATGGAGAGGAGAACGTGCTGTGGCCCGGAAAACCTCTTTATCTCGCAAAAACGAGCGGCACCACTTCTGGAGCGAAATATATTCCCATTACGCGGGACAGTATTCCCAATCATATCAACGGAGCGAAGAACGCCTTGCTGAGTTACATCTACGAAACCGGCAAAGCTTCGTTTGTTGATGGAAAACTCATCTTCCTTTCCGGCTCTCCCGTTCTGGAAAAGAAGAACGGCATTCACGTTGGCCGTCTTTCAGGCATCAGCAACCATTTTGTGCCTGCTTATCTCCGCAGCAACCAAATGCCGAGTTACGAAACCAATTGCATTGAAGATTGGGAAACGAAAGTTGAAACCATTGTTGATGAAACCCTGAACGAAAGCATGACCCTCATTTCGGGCATTCCGAGCTGGGTGCAGATGTATTTTGATAAGATTAAAGAACGTACTGGAAAGCCGATAAAAGATGTGTTTCCAGACTTTTCGCTCTTTGTTTATGGAGGCGTAAACTTTGAACCATATCGAGCCAAGATGGAAGCCACCATCGGAAAGAAAATAGATAGCATCGAGCTGTTCCCGGCATCCGAAGGATTCTTTGCGTATCAGGACACACAGACCGAAAAAGGAATGTTGCTCATCCTCGATGCGGGCATTTTCTACGAATTTGTTCCTGCGGATGAAATCCACAACGAAAACCCAACACGATTGACCATCGGTGAGGTAGAATTGGGCAAGAATTACGCGCTCATCATCAGCAACAACGCAGGGCTTTGGGGCTACAACTTGGGCGATATGGTTCAGTTTGTGAGCAAAAAACCGTATCGTGTTATTGTATCAGGTCGGGTTAAGCATTTCACATCCGCTTTTGGAGAACACGTGATTGCCAAAGAAGTAGAGTACGCATTGAATGCGTCTCTTGCCAAATATGGTGGCGAGGTCATCGATTTTCATGTGGCACCACAGGTAAATCCGACACAAGGATTGCCATACCACGAATGGTTCATCAGCTTCGCGAAGCGGCCAGAAAACCTACAGGAATTTGCAGCCACCATCGACCGTGAAATGCAGGAGCAGAACATCTATTACAAGGATCTAATTTCAGGAAATATCCTGCGTCCTGCTGTGATTACCGAAGTGGCAGAAGATGCCTTCATCAACTACGCCCGTTCGCAGGGTAAATTGGGCGGACAGTTCAAATTGCCAAGGTTGGCGAATGATAGGAAGGTGGCAGATTTACTTGTTCAATGAAGTACTGAGACAACAATTTTTCAGGTTTTCTTTGCCATCAACTCATGTAGCTTTTTCGGGTCTTGTCGATTATCCCAAAAAGCTGTAACGATGACTTTCGTGCTTGTAACCTTGTAGTAAATACTGTAATGACCCATGGAAGCAACTCGAGTATTTGGAAATACAGAACGCTTACAACTCAATGGTTTTTCTGCAATTCCGGCCGTTCTCTTTTCAATAAGGTCAAGAAGTTTCAACGAATATGTGGCGGTACCATTCCGCTCAACCCAATATTCAAGAACTTGGTGTAGTTGACGACTCGAAGTATTCGTCCATATTACTGCTTTTTGAGCCATTCTCGCTCCTTATAAAACAGGTCGTCTTCGGCCACCATTCGTCCGTTAGCAATATCATCTTCGCTCATTTCAAGCAAAATGCGTTGCTCCTCTGTTAATTCAACCACTTCGTCATTTTCTTTTAACGAAATAAGCTTATCCAAAGCCGCGAGCACTTCTTTGTCTTTTATGGCAAGGATTTTATTGATTAATGAATTTCTGATATTTCCTACTGTTGCCATGATAGACATTTCTTACCCAAATTTCGGTAATTTATTCCAGTTCAATTTACAAACCAATACGCCAACCCAATCACCACCGAATAGCCCAAATGCCATTTCCACGGCCAGTAATTGGTTGGGGAGATGCCTTCTGAGGATTTTAGCCAGAGCATTAAAATCAACTTATCTAAAACACTTGCAATTACTGTCGCAAAGGCAATTCCAACCAATCCGAATTGCTGAACTAGCATAATACTTAGCCCGAAATTGACGACCAATTCCAAGCTGGCAACCGACATAATGGTTTTGGTTTTTTTCAGTCCAATAAGTAGTGTTTGCGGGAATACCAAGCGACTCACTACCAACAGCAGATACACATTGAAAACGGCTGCACTTTCGGTAAATTCTGGATTGAATAATAGCGGATACGCCCAATCGCTCAAAACCATAAACCCAATTGAAATGGGGAAGAAAAAGTGCATCAACTTCAGGCTTTCCTTCTTGATGGTTTGTGTGGAATCTTTGATCCCAAGTTGCGCCACTTTTGGTACCATTCCATTGCTAAATGCGTTTGCCATCAGCAACACAAGTGGAAATTCTTTGGCGCCATAACGGTAAATGGCAAACGTTCCCTCATCAAAATATTTGGATACGATAAACCCATCTAAATACTCTGCGGATCCAGAAAGCAATGTTGCGGCCATCAGCGGAGCAGCGGTAGCGAGAAATTGTTGAACGTAATCAGTGTCGAGTTTGAATTCAGCATACTTGGCAAGCAATCCAAGTGTAATGATGAAACGTAAAACGGAACTGGCTACCAAACCCAGCATTGCTTCTTCCAATCCACGGCCCAACGCAATTGGCACAGTTACGGCCGCTAACTGAACACCGAAAGCAACTACTCCGTAAAGCACTAATCCTTTCGATTTTTCCTTGAGCAGAAGGATGTATTCTGCTAAGAAACTCGGCCCAATAAAAAGCAAGTAAAACGAGAAGGTGCCATAAAAGGCTAACACTTTGGGATTGTTGGCCATTATGGAATAAGGCGTAATCAGCAACCGGAAAGCGATGAAAACGATAACTGATAATCCCAGAAGAACCAGAAATGTATTGAAGAATTCTTTCGACTTTTCTTTAGGCTGATAGTTAGCCAAAAGCGATTGGGTTAAACCTGAGAGCCAAAAAAAACTGAGCACACTTCCGAAGAAAAGCAACGCTTCGTAAATCCCAATCTCGTACGTGTTTAGCCCCAGTTTTGTAAACAGAATTCCCGTAAGGAAAAACGTTGCAAAACGCAGCACTTGGAAAAATTGAAGAGCGCGGACGGGAGTTAGCAAATTAGCGTGTCAGGTGATTAGTGAATGAGGCTGTGTTTAGATACTGATACAGTTTCAGTCTGGCTGCCAAGGTGAAAAACGTGATTGCGAGCAACGAAGCAATCTCATCCTTACAAACAGATTGCTTCGTTCCTGGCAATGACACGATTGAGCTAACTACGGAGTGCCGCGTTAGGGATGGAAGCGGCATCCTTTTTTCGGTTTCGTTGAGCGAAGTCGAAACGATGCCGAAAAAAGATACAGCGGACAGCCCGACCCAACACGCCTCAAAGCGTGGTGGGAAACGCCCCCTTCTCGATACGATTCTTCCTTCGGTCGGATTACTCGAAGTTACTGCTTCTGTTTGAGTTGTTTTACCCAAAATCAGCTAATCTTTTTAAACTTAAACCGAACGGAATTTCCGATTACAACCACATCAGAAAACGCCATACTGAAGGCAGCTACCATCGGGTTGAGGAAACCGAGTGCAGCTACCGGAATAGCCAACGTGTTGTACAAAAACGCCCAAAACAAATTCTGTTTGATGGTTAAAACCGTGTGATGTCCTAATTGAAATGCTTCCTTGATTTTGCCAATTCCCCCTTTGTCTAGCACCACAACGCTAGCTGCATTAATAGCTACTTGTGTGGCGTTGCTCAACGAAATTCCAACCGTGGCACGCGTTAACGCTGGCGCATCGTTAATTCCATCTCCAACCATAGCGGTAGGCTGTTCATCAGAAAACTGCTCAATTAGTTTCAATTTCTCGTCTGGCGATTGCTCTGCATAAATGGTTTTGATGCCGAGTTTATCGGCTACTAATTCGCATTTACGTTTGCGGTCGCCACTAAGCATGATGGTTTCAATACCTTTCGAATTGAGATACGAAATCAAGTCTTTGGCATCTTCTCTTACCTTATCGGTAAGCGAAACCTCCGCAGCCAATTGACCATTTTTCAGAATGTAGATGTCATTATCGGTCGCCTTCATGCTTTCGTCAAGCATTTTAAACGAACCAACTTTCCATTCATTGCCAGCTGCATCTTTCCCAATAAGACCTTTTCCTTTTTCTTCCTGAACGGAAGCAAATTCAACCTTCTTGGCTTTCGGCTGAAGCTCTTCCACAATAGCGCGAGCAATGGGATGCGAAGAGTGCTGTTCGATGCTAAAAAGCACGTTTTTCAACTCCTCTTCCGTTCCAGAAAGTACTTTGAAAGACCCAATTTTGATGTCGCCCGAAGTCAATGTTCCCGTCTTATCGAACACTACTTTCTTCACCTTAGAAAGATTTTCGATGCTTTCTGCACCTTTAAAAAGGATGCCGTCTTTGGCTCCACGCCCCAACCCAACCATAACGGCTGTTGGCGTGGCCAATCCCATCGCACACGGACAGGAAATAACTAACACAGCCACTGCTTGCATAATGGATTGTTGCAGCGAAATATCAAAGACGAAATGAGCAATAAGGAATGTGAGAGTAGAAATTCCCAAAACAACAGGCACAAAAACGCCACTCACTTTATCGGCCAAACGCTGAATGGATGGTTTTTCCATTTGTGCCTTCTTCACCATTTCGATAATACTTGCGAGCACCGTAAGCTTTCCGATGGTAGTTATGCGAACAAGTCCGTTACCACCAGAAACGAAGGTGCCCCCAATAAGGAGTTCATCTTTCTGTTTTGAAATCGGAAGGCTTTCTCCGGTAATCATGCTTTCGTCAATCTGGAGGTCTCCTTTGACTAAAATTCCATCGGAAGCAATGCTGTCTCCAGTTTTCACCATCACCAAGTCATCAACCTTTAATTGGTTGAATGGAACACGCTGAACATGTTGGTGGCCATCATGCTGTAGTACTCTATCCGCTAGACCTTCCTGCAATTTTCCCAGTTCAGCAATAGCAGTTGTAGTCTGCTTTACCGAGCGGTGTTCAATCACATTCCCCAACAAAACGAGCGTGATAATGGTGGCTGATGTTTCGAAAAACAGATAGTGATGTTGCGCATCAGAATCTCCCCAATTTATCAGCGTTCCGACCAACGAATACACAAATGCAGAAGTGGAACCAATAAAAATGAGCACATCCATATTTGGAACTCCATTACGCAATGATCCAAGCCCACTCTTACCGAAATGCCACATTCCGAGCAGCATTACAGGCAAACTGAGAACGAGTTGAAAAACGGGATTACTGAAGAAATTAGGCATTCCCGGAATCATATGCAGCAATAGCGGAATGGTAAATGGCAGCGTAAAAAGAAATTTCTTCTCTATGGAAGCCATTCCCTTTTGCTCTTTTCTCTTTGTTCCCACGTATTTATAACCAGCTTTCTTAACCAATTCGGCTACTCGGTTCAAATCAATATCTGCTTCTCCCGTAAGAAAAACTTCGCCCGTTGCATAATTGACGTTTACACCAGAATAGCCTCCTTTCGTCAACGCACGATTAACACCAGCAGCACAACTGCTACATGTCATTCCTTCTACTAACACCGTTGCTTCTTTTAACTCTGACATTCCGCAAAGATAGGAGGCCATTCGAGGCCAGATTCATACGACCATCAACCTAACAGGGCAAACGCATCTAAATAATCTAATGCAGAAGAGAATTTTCGTCATATACTTCACGTTATCAGCCAGTTACGTCATTGCGAGGAGCGAAGCAATCTCTGTATTCTCGTTGGGATTGCTTCCCCGACAAATCGGGGCGGGCTGTTCCTATCATTGACGGAATCGACCTTATCTCTCCCAAACCAGACCTTGAAGGTCTCTTCGACCAGATTTACGTTAACACTACCGTTTTTTAACGTTTTAAATGGGGTCTCGCAATGACGACCATCTGTATTTTTTGCGCCAAACATACCAAGCTGAACGTGATCCGAAATGGAATGATTCGTCTTTGTAAGATGAAAAAAATTAGATGCGTTTGCCCTGATCAACCTAAGAATAACAGTTGTTTGAATAAACTGTTGCATTATCTTTGCGCGCTCTTACGGTGGTTGTAGCTCAGTTGGTTAGAGCATCGGTTTGTGGTACCGAGGGTCGTGGGTTCGAGCCCCATCTTCCACCCCATGTTTAAGAAGAGGCTGTCTCTATTGAGGCAGTCTTTTCAGTTCCTATGGTAAAGCTCGTGGGGGCGAGAAGTTTATGCTGAGCGAAATGCAATGAAGTCGAAGTAAGCCCCATCTTCCACCCAACAAGTCCTGATTTCGATTGAAGTCAGGACTTTTTACCTTTAATCCAAATGCAAATAGCACCAGACCCAACTATTCTAAAAGAGCTTTCTAGCTTTAAGATGCCCTACGGCAAGTACAAGGGAACTGCCATTATCAGAATTCCTGTTCATTATTTGGAATGGATGGCATCTCAAGGGTTTCCATCAGGAAAACTGGGAATGTTGCTCTCAACCGCTCATGTGATTAAAACCAACGGGTTAGAGCACTTGGTTCCGAGGAGGTAAACTGAAAAATTAGGGCATAAAAAAAAGCCGTCCTCCCCAGGACGGCTTTTCAACCTACAACCCATGAAACCGCCTACGCGGCATTCAAAGAAGCCTTAAAGTCTTTTTTATATGCGCGGCCAATGGGCACGCTGAATCTCATATCGCTATCTCGAATCTCGATAGTGCTTCCCTTAACAGCCGCAATCTTATCAAGATTTACAATGAATGACCGATGCGAACGCACAAAGACATTATCAGGAAGATTGCTCACCATGTCTTTCATTGTAGAGAGCGTGATGTATTTTCCTGTGGTGGTCTTAATTATAACATAATCACTAAGTGCTTTGATGAACAGAATTTCATCCAAATTGACTGGTACCAATTGATAATTGGCCTTAATCAAAATCCTGTCCTTATTCCCGTTCGTTTCAGTTCTCATCTCGTTTAGCTTTTGCTGATTTTAAAGTTGCCATTAGGGGCAGTTTTAATTTCGTTTGCTGAGTCTATTACATTTTTATGTCGTTAGAAGTTTCCATTTTTAGACGAAATAGACCTAATTACCGACCAATCGACAAACGAACAGCTGCATGATTTGTGCCTACCTCAGTTCGGAAACGCATTTTATTAACTTTGCGAGCCGAATTTTGAAGACAAATAACATTTAGCAAAAAGGTGCGTTTGGCGCTCATCCCCATTCATTGGTAAAACATCTCTTCATACTCTCTTTGGTTCTATTTGGTTTCGCAGCACATGCGCAAGAAGGGAAACTGGTACTCAACGGCAACGTTACCAAGGAAGGACAGCCGCTTGGAGAAGCTGAGGTTAAGATTTTTCGATTGGACGGTGGCTTGAAGTATTCTTATGCCAATAACACGGGGAAATTCGTGGCTACGCTTGATTTGAATTCCGAATATGTGGTGAGCGTTTCAGAGAAAGGATATGCTACACGCACCATTACGGTTGTGACCAAAGTTCCTGAGGGTGTAGGAGGAGAACATTCGCAAACGGTAACGCTCGATTTGCAACGCATGCGTAAGGATTATAAGGGAAATACCATTCGAGAAGAAACAGCTGGCGGGGTCATGTTCAATGAGGGAACGCGTTCGTTTGTGACCGTAACGCGAGATATTAGCCGAATTGAAGAGGAGAAAGCGGCTGCGGCCGAAGCGGCCAAATTGCGCAAGGCTATTCGTGAGAAAGCACTTGCCGAAGCAAGAGAGAGGGCACGACTTGACTCCATTACACGCGCTCGTGAGCAATTCGTTGCTGATTCAATTGCAAACTGGGCTTTACGTCAGGAAGAACTTAAAGCGGCAAGAGAAAAAGCTACTCAAGATTCGTTGGCTGCCGTGGCCGCACATTTGGCCAAGATAAAAGCGAAGCGTGCTAAACAAAGGGAAGAAGAACTAAGCAGCGAAGCCCAAAAGCTTGACGAGCTTGCTAAAGCCGAACGTGAAAGAAAACGTTTAGCAGCGCTGGAAGCCGCAAAGGCTGATTCGATTCGAAATGCTGATTTGTCGGCAAAAGACGCGTTAGCAGCTGCGGAGCAAGCGAAGAAGGATTCCATTGCGGAAGCCAAGCGTTTACGCGAATTATCGGAGCAGGCCCAGCAGGATTCTCTTTTGGCTGCACGAGATGCAGAAAAGCTGGCTTTACAACAAGAAAAAGAAGCAGAGCGTCTGAGAAAATTGGCTGAAAAGGATTCCCTAGCAGCCGCAAAAGCAGCAGAACAGCTTGAAAAAGAGCGGCAACTGGCACTGGCAGCCGCAAAAGATATGGCCGCCAAAGATTCCATTAACGCAGTAAAAGAGGCCGAAAGGATAGCTGCTGAACTGGCCAAACAACTACAGAATGAACGGAAAAAGGCAGAGGCAGATTCGTTAGCTGCTGCCAAGGAGGCAGAACGCCAAGCAGCTGAGTTGGCAAAGCAAGTGGCCGATGCACAAAAGAAAGCCGAAGCAGATTCGTTGGCAGCAATAAAAGAAGCTGACCGAATTGAACGAGAACGCATACAAGCAGAAGAAGCCGTAAAACGTCAAGCAGAAAAAGATTCCATCTATGCTGCTAAAGAAGCGGCACGCCAAGCAGCCGAACTTGCCAAGGAACTGGAAAAACAACGTAAGCAAGCGGTTTCAGATTCGATTGCTGCTGTAAAAGAAGCACAGCGATTGGCAGATGAGGCCGCTCGTCTGGCGGCAGAAGCAAAGAAGCAGGCCGAGCTGGAGGCCATCGCGGCAGCTAAAAAACAGGCTGAACTTGCTGAACAGGCCAAAGTAGATTCGATTGCCACGGCCAAGGAGGAGGCACGGGTTGAACGCCTACGCCAGCAGGAACAGGCCGTTAGGCAGGAAAAGGCCCGAATCGATTCCATTTCGGCTGCGAAAGAAGCCGCCAAACAGGCCGAAATTGCCCGTGTGCGTGAGCAGCGCAAGGAGAATACGCTCACCATTACAACAGAAAAGAAAGGTGGGGATGTGATCACAACCGTTCTGGTGGATGTATATGGCGTAAAGACCACTTACAAGAAAATTGCTCATAGCTGGGGCGACACATTCTACTATAAAGGAGAAGCGATTATCTCAGACGCCCTTTATAAAACAGAAATGCAGAACGCCCGAAACGAGGTGAACCCGGAGAACGTTTCGGAATAGGCCCTTACTTTGAGTGGGCCGAAATCCACTCAAGAATCATCTTGAACAGTTCTTCCCTTTCAGGCTCATTGTGCGATTCGTGGTAGAATCCATCCAACGATTTGAAGGTCACGTCTCCAGTTGCTTTTTCTGCGAACGATTTTGAAGCTTCGTGTGAAGTAAGCAAATCAGCCGTTCCGTGGTAAAGCAGAATGGGCGTTTTCAACTCGGTAGCATGTTCCAGCGCCCACAGCCCCTGATCGTGAACACCAACAAAAAATGCAGTACTGATCTTGTCGTGCACCAACGGGTCATTCACATACCGCTGCACTTCCTTCGGATCCTTTGAAATGGCATTGACATCCAACTTGCTCGATTGCACAAGCCCCGGAAGAATGCCACTGACCAATCTTGCCAATTTCACTTGAATGGCTGGCGGATCAAACGCCAGTTTTAACCATGGTGCAGAAATAATTGCCCCGTTGATCTTCGGATTTCTTTTGATGAGATAATTGAGCAGAACGTTTCCGCCCATGCTGTGCCCGAAAAGAAATGTGGGTTTGGCAGGAACCAGTTCCACCATTTTGGTGGTTAGTTCTCCAACACAGCCCAAAAGCATATCATAACTGGCCACATGACCGCGTTTGCCTTCTGTTTTGCCATGTCCAAACTGGTCGTATCCAACTACTGAAATTTGAGCGGCATTCAGCGCATCAATCAAATAATTGTATCGCCCAGCATGTTCCCCCATTCCGTGAATAATCCCAACTACGGCTTTTGGGTTTTCTACCAACCAAGATTGTCCGAAAACGCCTGTTCCGGTCTTCGATCTCCAAGTGTATTCGCTGTGCTGCATGTTGCTCAATTTGATTCCAAATATAGACGGAATAAAATTCGAAGCACGAAAAGATGAAGCACGAAACGTGATTTGCGTTTGTCTCCCTGAGGAACGAAGGGTCTCTCGGATTGGTGATTGAACGAGGCCACTTATTTCTCTGCTACTCAGCGTGAAACAACATTTTCTCATGCTTTAACCTCTGTGAATCTCCTCTTTCTCTGTGAGCCTCTGTGCAATAACTGCTGGTAATACCCATATTTGTCCTAGCGCATCACCATGAAAAAAGCCCTCAAACTCGTCCTTGTCCTCATTCTGATTCCTTTATTATGGGTCGGTGGAAACCTGATCTACGGCACCCTGACCGATTTCGAACCACCGAAAGAAGAGGCCATCAAAATAAACGCGGTCAACGAACAGCGGCCAGACAGCATCATTCAGATCTTCAATTGGAATATCGGTTACTGCGGCCTTGGAGAGGAGAGCGATTTCTTCTACGATGGCGGCTCAACGGTTCGGATGGAGCAATCAACCGTTCAGAAGAATCTGAATGGAGTGATGAATACCTTGAAGTATTATGACGAGGCTGACATATTCCTGTTGCAGGAGGTGGATACGCTTTCTAAGCGCAGTTGGAGGTTGAATGAATACACCGATATAGGCCAGATCCTGCCTGAGCACAACAGCTCTTTCGCGCTGAATTACAATGTCAATTTTGTGCCGATTCCGCTTACAGACCCGATGGGGAAAGTGATGGGCGGATTGGCCACTTACAATCGTTTTACGGTCACTAACGCCACGCGACATCAGTTCCCATCAAGCTATGCTTGGCCGAACAGTATTTACTTCCTCGACCGCTGTTTCCTTGTGAACCGAATGCCGTACAACGATGTGGAGCTGGTGGTCATCAACACACACAATTCTGCTTATGATGATGGTTCGTTGAAAAAAGCTGAGATGGATTTCCTGAAGGATTTCCTAAAGGCCGAAGAGGAAAAAGGCAACTATGTGATTGTGGGCGGAGATTGGAACCAGCACGCTCCAGGAACGGGCGACCGACAGGTGCCGAAGAATTACATCGAAGGCTGGAACTGGTTTTATGATACGTCATTCCCAACCAACAGAAACTTGGAAAAAGCCTACGTTGCAGGCGAAACAAAAACTCAGATTATTGACTTCTTCTTGTGCAGTCCGAACATTGAACTGCAGGAGATCAACGTGGTAAATTTGGATTTCAAATTCTCGGATCATCAACCTGTATTGTTGACGGTTAGATTGAAAAATAGCTGATACGAATTACGAATAAAACACGAATATGACGAATGCAACCTATTGAGATTCGCTATGTTATTTAATAGGTTCTAAACGTTCACTCAACAATTCAATAAAACGACAATGGACACTTCCGCAAAAGACAATCTACATTATCGCTTTGGGACAATTCCAAAAGAAACGGGACAGAAAAAAAGGATTAGGATTCATCAAGGTTGGTGGAGAATGAACGTGTTGAATGAGAGGCCAGGACTGCACCCTAAAAATACTCAAGACAATGTTTGCAACACAATTCTAAATGGTGAACAGACTAAAAAGAACTTCCTGACCGAAAACTCAAGTAAAGCAGTTGACCGCACGCTCAAAGAAAGGCAGGATGACGGTGCTGGGATAATGGAGCAAGACCGTCTTTTCAATAATCTTCTATCAAGCCAACCACTTTGCTTCAACTTCTTTGGCGAGTTAATGGCAGACACAGATTTTGGATTAAAAGTGCTACAGACATGGTGGCCCGACCTGACAGAATTGAGAAGGGTAATCTTTGAGTTCGCACCAAAGAGACGTTCCACTAATGATAATTCCGCTTTTGACATTGCCTTTGAGGTTGCTGTTGGAGACAGAATAGGACTGATCGGACTTGAATGCAAATACACCGATACATTCTCATCAACCGAATACGATAAACCTGCTTACCGAGAAATATTTGAAGAATCAAAGGCCTTTTCTGCCAACTACGACAATCTTAAAGCCAGTAAGTACAATCAACTTTTCCGTAATCAACTTATTGCAGAGGGTTTAATGCAAAATCGTGAATACGGCTTTGTGAAGACTGGATTGTTCTGCCATGAGCAAGACAACAGTGCTATCAAAACGGGTCAAGAACTGCAACAGATGCTATCCAAGCCCAACAGTTTCCAAATTATTACATATCGCAATTTCATCGAGAATGTTCAGCAACTGGACATTGATTGGCAAAAAAGAGAATGGACAATGCTGCTTTGGGCAAGGTATTGCGCTACTGTGTTAAGCGAGCCTGTTTTCCAAGAACTTCAAGACTGAATCTCATTGCAATCCGATAACTCAAATAAGCAACACACGATTTGTCGTAATTCCTCAGATCTTGAAAAGTAATTTAAGGATTAGCTGATGACGAGAAAGTTCCGAAGTCCTATATTTCATTCCCGATTCGTCATATTCGTGTTTTATTCGTAATTCGTATCAGCAAAAAATAACCCATGTCAAAATACATTCTAGCCCTTGATCAGGGAACCACCAGTTCCAGAGCAATTCTGTTTGATAAGAACGGAGCAATTTTCGCAACTTCTCAACAGGAATTCACCCAGTATTTCCCGAAAAGCGGATGGGTGGAGCACGACCCAATGGAAATTTGGAGCAGCCAGTTGGAAGTGGCGCAGGCCGTTCTGAAAGAGAATGGCGTGTCGGCCAAGGACGTGGCCGCCATCGGCATCACCAATCAAAGGGAAACAACCATTGTTTGGGACAGAAAAACGGGCAAGCCGATTTACAACGCCATTGTTTGGCAAGACAGAAGAACCGCTGCCATCTGCGATAAACTGAAGGCTGATGGCTACGAAAAAGAGATCAGAAACCGAACAGGTCTGGTGGTTGATGCCTATTTCTCAGGTACCAAAGTGAAGTGGATTCTTGATAATGTGAAGGGCGCAAGAAAACGTGCCGAGGCTGGCGAATTGGCTTTCGGAACGGTCGATTCATGGCTGATCTGGAACCTGACAAATGGAAAGACTCACGTTACAGATTATTCCAACGCATCGCGAACGCTCGTTTACAACATCAACGAACTGAAATGGGACAGGAAACTGCTGAAAGCGATCGGTGTTCCTGAGTCTGTACTTCCAGAAGTGAAGGACAGCAGTTCGGTTTACGGGAAGACAGAAAAATCGCTTTTTGGTGGAGAGATTGCCATTGCAGGAATTGCGGGCGATCAGCAGGCCGCCTTATTCGGACAGGCATGTTTTGAACCAGGGATGGCCAAAAACACCTACGGAACGGGCTGTTTCATGCTAATGAACACGGGCGAAACCCCCGTTAAATCAAAGCAAGGATTGCTAACCACCATCGCCTGGGGCTTGGACGGAAAAGTGGAATACGCCCTCGAAGGCAGCGTGTTCATTGCGGGAGCTGCTATTCAGTGGCTACGGGATGGTTTGAAGATGATTGATGAATCTCCCGATTCTGAGTTTTACGCCATGAAAGTGGAAGACACCGATGGCGTTTATGTCGTTCCCGCTTTTGCAGGTCTGGGCGCGCCATATTGGGATATGTATGCTCGTGGAGCGATGTTCGGCCTCACACGTGGAACATCAAAACAGCACATCATCCGCGCCACATTGGAGTCCTTGGCCTATCAGACCAAAGACGTATTGGATGCGATGCAGAAGGATTCTAAGATCACGCTGAATGCGCTTCGAGTTGATGGCGGTGCCTGTGCCAATGATCTGCTCATGCAATTTCAATCGGATATTCTTCAGACCGATGTGCAACGCCCGAAAGTGATTGAAACAACCGCCTTGGGCGCGGCTTACTTGGCTGGAATCGCAGTCGGGTTTTACAAGAAGGACCAGATCTCGAAGAATTGGGCCATTGATAGAACCTTCAAATCAGGCATGTCTGCGGCCACGAGCAAGAAATTGTACAAAGGCTGGCAAAAAGCAGTTGAACGTACGATGAAGTGGGAAGACAGCTAAACCCCTATTCACCGATTATTGATGTTTTGGGGGAATGAGACCTGCTTATTGAATTTTACTGATGGGCTGAATCGTGTTCGATCAAACCAATTATTATCGGTGAAAACAACTGTTTGAGGCAGTTGCGTTTTCCTGTATCGAACAATGTTTCGCCAAACTTGCGCTTTCTTTTATTTGAACCTCAAAGTGTTGATTTTCAACATGTTTTAAAAAGCGTTTCAGGAAGTGATCTTCGTATATTTACAAGTTAGCGGCAATGGTAGGACGAAACCGCAATACCCAACCGACCGACCTCTGACAGACAAATACACGACCTGCCGACACAGTAAAAAAATTTAAAAAAAGTCCACCACTTTGTTAAACTCTGACAGTTTCAGCAACCTTCTCCTTTTTTCCGATTACCATTTTGCGGTGTTGCAAGCCCCATCCTATCATAGCATCCAAAACCGTATTGAGCGAATTTCCCGATTTCGTCAATTCATACTCTATAGTAACAGGAGTGGTATTATAAACAGTGCGGGTTACTATGCTATTAACTTCCAGGTCTTTCAGCTCTTTGGAAAGCATACGGGGCGTGATTTTAGGAATTTCCCTTTCCAATTCCTTGAAGCGTTTTTTACCATAGAGCAAAGAACCTATAATGGGCAGTTTCCATTTGCCATTTAAAACGTTCATCGTGTCGTTTACGGCTAAAACAAACTCTCCCGAACATTTCTTTACCTTAACTAATTCTGATATTCTGCTCATTTTATTTTTTATTTACTTATGCTATACCAAAGTATAGCGATATATTATGGTATAGTAGTTACTAAAGTATAGCAAAAGTAGTATCTTTGTCCGGTTAAAAAAATGTTTCACTAAAAAAATAAAAAAATTATGAGCAAAGTATTCATCACAGGAGCAACAGGACAATTAGGAAAATCAACTATTAACTTTTTGCTTCAAAAAGGAATTGCAGCAAAACAAATTTCAGCATTGGCAAGAGATGAAGCGAAGGCAGCAGAATTAAAATCTAAAGGTATAGATGTCAAAATAGGCAACTATGATGATTTTGATTCCTTACGCACTGCAATGCAAGGCGTAGAAACTATGCTTCTGATTTCTTCCAGCGAAATGACCAAAAGCAGAGCGGTGCAGCACATCAATGCAATCAAAGCTGCTAAAGAAAATGGTGTGAAGCATATCATCTACACAGGTTTTATGAGAACCCATGAAGACCCAACATCTCCGCTGTGGTTTATAGCCGAAGATCATGTGAAAACAGAAAAATACCTTAAAGAATCCGAAATTACCTATACCATTTTTGCAAACGGTTTTTATATGGATATGTTGATGGATTATGTGGGGGAACAGATATTGGAAACCAAAACCATTTTTGTTCCGGCAGGTGAGGGAAAAATAAATTTTGTATTGCGAAACGAAATTGCAGAAGCGCTTGCTAATGTTTTAACTACAGGCGGACACGAAAATAAAACTTACAACATCGGTATCGAACAACCTGTATCGTTTGGGGAAATTGCGAAGCACATTTCTGAAGTTACCGGAGTTGCGATCAACTATGTTTCTCCCGAACCAGAAGTTTATCAGCAAACCTTAATGCAACATGGGGTTCCGGAGGATTACGCACGTATGTTTACAGCATTTGCAGTTGCTTTTGCAGCCGATACTATGAATATTTCTACCACTGATTTAACACAATTGCTTAGTCGTAAACCAACCACTGTCCAAGAATATCTTTTATCTAAATTCAAAAAGTAAATAAATGGAAAAGAAGAACAATAAAACCCTGAATATTGCCTTGTGGGTGGCACAGGTATTACTGGCAGCCATGTTTTTAATGGCAGGAATCATGAAAGCAACACAACCCATTGAAGAGCTTAGTCAATCAATGACTTGGGTAAATGACTTTTCTGCAGGCATGGTCAGGTTCATTGGTATTTCTGAATTGCTTGGCGGTATCGGGCTTTTACTGCCTGCCTTGTTGCGCATTAAACCAATTTTTACGCCATTGGCAGCTTTGGGTCTTTTTATTATTATGGTATTGGCTTTTATATATCATATATCCAATGCCGAATATCAAGCATTAGGTATTAATTTGATTTTAGGAGCAATCGCAGTTTTCATAGCATGGGGTAGATATAAAAAAGCGCCTATTCAACCCAAAGCATAAATCACTATGGAACGCAAAGAATTTCTTCAATCAATTTTAGCTTTAACCGCAATGGGAACATTAAGCAGTTTTAAAAATTTTACTGACGCACTTCCTTCACAAGGTAAAAAAATGCCTGTGCTGTTTACCTCTCATGGAAACCCAATGGATATTCCAGTTTCAAGAAGTGAACGAGCATTTTGGCAAAAGCTTTATGATTTAGGAATTACCCTGCAAAAGAGTCATGAAGTAAAAGCTGCGTTGGTTGTATCAGCCCATTGGTGCACAAAAGGCACGTTCGTAAACATATCGCCCGAACAAAAACAGATTTACGATTATTATGGTTTTCCCGAAGAATACTACAAGGTATATTACAAAGCCAAAGGCTCGCCTGATATTGCCCGCGAAGTAAAGAAAATCGTTCCTTCCGTTTCGGAAACAACCGATTGGGGATTAGACCACGGTGCATGGCCAATGCTGATGCACTTATTTCCCGATGCCAATATTCCTGTTTTCCAGCTGAGCATTGACTATTACGCCAAACCCGAATACCATTATGAGTTGGGCAAACAATTAAAATCTTTGCGTAACAAAGGGGTGCTAATAATAGGCAGCGGTGCGCTTATCCATAACTTGCAGTTGGCAGGACAAAAAATGCGAAAAAATGATATGACCCTTTACGGTTGGGAAGCGGAATATGATGCTTGGCTCAAACAACAAATTAATGCACGAAACTTTGCCAATCTCATTAATTACCAAAACAGTCATAAGTTGGGTAAGTTAGCCGCCCCCACCCCCGACCACTACGTGCCTTTGCTATACAGCTTAGGGCTTACGGACAGCAGTGATGAAATCAAATATTTCTACGAAGCTGAGCCAACAATTCCTGCATTTAGCGAACGAAGTTTCATAATAGGATAGTGACGGGTCAAGCACATACGCAATAGATAATTTTATGAACTTAAAAATTAGATAGAGAATATACTCATAAGGTTCAACAATAAAAACAAACAGATTATGGCAACGTTCAAACAAAAAGCATTGCGTTTTCTTTATCCGTTTACTCGCATAGCGGCTAAAATTGGCAAAAACGGCACGGTTTTAAACAATGAAAGTAAAACGGCACCAACAGTTCCTTTCTACGAACAAAAGGCAACATTGAACAATGGAAAACCAATTGACTTTTCTGCCTATTCGGGAAAGAAAGTTTTGATTGTAAATACTGCTTCAAATTGTGGTTACACAGGATAATATGCCGAATTACAAAAACTACACGAAAAATTAGGCGACAAATTGGCTATAATTGCTTTTCCTGCCAACGACTTTATGGAACAGGAAAAAAGCAATGATAACGAAATTTCACAATTTTGCAAGGTGAATTATGGTGTATCATTTCCAATAGCAAAAAAAGGAGTGGTAATAAAAAACGAGGAACAACAACCACTTTATAAATGGCTTACGGACAGCAAAGCAAATGGTTGGAATAACCATCAACCAGATTGGAATTTTAGTAAATATGTGATTGACGAGAAAGGAAATCTCACAAACTATTTCGGACCTTCAATTTCGCCATTGGACGATGAATTTTTGGAAGCAGTTGAATAGCAATAGGGAACCACAGCCGCTAACAGCACCTACCCAAAAGTGGCGGTTCAGTGGTTAAATCAAGCTTTGTGCTTATATCAAAGTTTGTGCTTGGTTGACAGTGAAGTGCTTCGAAATCGCCACCTTCGGGTAGCTGCAAAACGTTGTGCGTCATGCTTGGGGACAGTGCTACCCAAACCGACTGCTGAAAATGAATAGAAAAATTGGCACACGGGGAAGCTGAAAACCGAAAAGAGTAAGCATCATAAAAAAAATAAAAAAATGAACACAGGTAATGTTACCACCATCAACCCTGCTGACAAATTAGCTTTAAAGCGGTTTATTTCATTGGAACGAAAATTAATGAAAGACTACCCTTACTATATCTCTGAAATAGATGACGATGTGGCAAAGTTTCTAACCCGAAAAAATCTGATGGCTAAAGAGTTGGAATTCGGGCTATTCGTTGTTTCCAAATCGGGACAAGATGTAGGTCGTTGTGCAGCCATAATCAACAAAAAGTTTCAAGCACAGAAGCAAGCCGATGCAGGATTTATAGGTTTTTTTGCGGCAGCAGAAAATTGTGGGCAGGAAGTGGCTGAAATGATGGGACAAGCAGAAGGGTGGCTGAAAGAAAGGGGCGTAACTAAGATAATAGCGCCAGCCAACGGAGGTGCTCCGAACGCCATGGGATTTATGGTAACCGGTTTTGATGAAGATCCAATGTTTCCTTTTCCATGGAATCCTCCGTATTACAGCGGTTATATTGAATCGCTGAATTACCAACCAACTTACCCAATGTGGTATTATGAAGTGGATTTTACCAGTGAAAAATACAGAGCTGCAAAAAACCGATATGCAAACTATGATGCAGCAGTTATCCGACCTGTCTCAAAAAAGAACTGGGACAAAGACATTGAAATTGTAGCAGACATGCTTAATGAGACTTTTGTGCATGAGTGGGAATTTGCAAAATTAAGTCATGCTGAAATGAAAGAGTTTATGGCACCTATGAAAGATGCCTTGGCTCCTCAACAAATACTGATTGCCGAAGTTGACGGGAAACCGGCTGGTTTTTGCTTTGCTGTGCCGGACCTAACCCCGCTTTTTCGGACATTCAACGGGAAGGTTGGCTTGATTGCCATTTTCAAACTGATAACTGGGGCTGCTAAAAAATTTAAACGGGCAGGAATTTTAGGTATCGGAGTTACTGATTCACACAAAGGAAAAGGTTTAGCAAAAGCAATAGCCATGAAAATGTATGACTACCATGAATCATTAGGACTGAATAGCAGCTTATACTTTCCAGTAAATGAAAGCAATAAGGACTCTAGAGGTTTTGCAGAATCCATTGGCGGAAAAGGGCGATTGATGTATCAGGTTTATGACAAAGTTTTAAGCTGAGTGAACAACGAATATTAACCATAATTGTTGAAAAACAATGCTCAGGAAGAGTAGCACGAACGCACAACAGCACATTTGCAATAGGCGGGGTTTTGTGCTCCGCAGACAGTTTTGTGGTTACTGAAAGTTCAGTTCTTCGCATCAACATTTGTGCTGAAAAGCCCGCCCATCGCAAATCTGCAAAACGTTAGCAATCACCCCATTCTGAAAGGCATCTAAGAGCGAAGCTTACGGAGCCATAAAAATTAACTGTTCTACTTTAAAGTTAATTTCACGCCCTAATAACAATTGGTTTCTCAACTTTAAAGTTGCATTCCAATAACTTGCAGTACCTTTGCCGCATCAACCCATTGCATGAGCTCAGAAACGGAAGTGGCTTCCTTTTTAAAGGACTTCAAGGAAAAGTTGAGGTTCTGGGATGTGCTCTTCCGTGACGACAGAGGCAAAAATGCGCAGGCACTGGTAGAACTGGAGCTTCGCCCAATGGAACGGAAAGCCATACTGGAGGCACTCGAAACCAAAGATTACAGCGAAGGCCAGCTGGCAGAAAAACTTTACGGAGGTGCTGATATGTGGGTTTTCGGGAAAACCATCAAGAAAAAGGAAGTGTACATCAAAATTACAATGGGAGCAATGGGCAGCAGTGTCATCTGCATTTCCTTTCACTTGGCACAATACAAAATGAACTATCCTTTAAAATAAAGCACCATGAAAAGTCCGATCACTGGTAAGGAAATGACGTTGACCAAGGAACGTAGGTCAATAGATTTCAGGAAGGAATCGTTTGAAATTGTTTTTCATTTTCACAAATGTGAGGATAGCGAAGAGCAATTCACCACCACGGCATTAGATGAAGTGAACATGAATCAGGTGTATAATCAATACCGCGACAGATTCAACATTCCATTTCCAGATGAGATCATCAGGATCCGCGGAAAATATGGTTTATCGGCAGCCAAGATGTCTGAGATATTGGGGTTTGGGATAAACAGCTACCGCCAATACGAAGCGGGCGAAATGCCGAGCATTGCCAACGCCAAATTGATACAGATGGTGCACGATCCGAAGGTTTTTATTGATATGGTGGAGCTAAGTGCCACCTTAGATGACAAAGCCAGAACAAAATACATTCAGACAGCACAATTATTGGTTGAAGAGCGTAAACGGAACATCTTCAATCTGAATTTCAAAGAGTATTTATTGGGCAGCCATTTGGCCGATATTTATTCGGGCTACCGAAACCCGAACTTTGAGAAGTTCACAGAAATGGTAGTCTATTTTTCGGGAAAGAATGAGCCGTTCAAAACCAAAATGAACAAGTTGCTGTTCTATGCAGATTTTCTGATGTTCAAACAAAGCTGCTTCTCCATTAGTGGCGTACGTTATAGGGCCATAGATATGGGCCCGGTTCCCAACAATTTTCAAAGCATATTTGAGTATTTGTCCAACAAGGGTGAAATAGATATTACCACCACCGAATTTCCAGGAGGTTATACAGGCGAACAGTTCAAGGCAAGAAAGGAGAGGCCATTTAAAGCAGGATTATTTTCCGAGTCTGAACTGGAAACACTAGAAAAAGTGGCAACCGTGTTTAAGGAAACAAGCACGAATGCCATTATTGAATTGAGCCATTTGGAAGAAGCGTGGAAGAAAAACCAAAAGGAAAGAAATGTGATCAGTTACGAATATGCGTTTGAATTGAATCATATTTAGAAGGTTATAGAAACGGAGTACGTGGCTCTTTTGATCGTCCGTTGGTTCAGGTGAACTGCACAGTTTGATTGCTATTCACCAATATTACATGGTATTCGGTGAACGTATTCACCGATTATACGGGTTTTTGGTGAGTTGATTCACGGATTATTCATGTTTTCGGTGAATTGGAATCCCGAAGGGATGAAATGATTGTAGCTTGGCAAGGTGTCAGGGCTGAACCCCGAAGGGGTAAAATAGTCTTTCATGTCACCCCTTCGGGGTTTGTTTCCGCTGTGGTGTCCCAGAGCTACAATCATTTCACCCCGTTGGGGTTCACGCTTCCTTCCATTCCGAATAGCCCAACTCTACGACAAATGCCCCATTTGCCGCAGATAAGCCCCTCAAGGGTTCAAAAACCTTTAATATTTTGGCATCCGAATCTGTTGCCACGCCACGCTAATTGGGAAAACCACCAAACTCCTATTCACCAATATTACATGGTATTTGGTGAATGTATTCACCAATATTACATGTTTTTCGGTGAATAGGTTTGGGGAATATTCCGATATTTGGCGAACAGAGCAATAATTAATGATACAACGGACCATCTTTTCCTCGCTGCGCGAACGTGCTTTTCAAGGCAAGGCCATTGTGGTTATCGGGCCGCGCCAAACGGGCAAAACCACCGTGCTTCGGAAACTGGCCGAATCGTTGGGCGAATACCTGCACTTGGACGGGGACGACCCGCAGACCCGTGCCCAGCTGACAGACGTGAGCGCTGAACAGCTTCGGCAATTGATCGGGGCCAATAAGGTGGTTTTCATTGATGAGGCGCAACGGATAATAAACGGTGGGCTGACCATGAAAATGATCATTGACCGTTTTCCTGAAGTACAGCTTCTGGTCAGCGGCTCGTCCGCTTTGGAGCTGGGCGACTCCATCAACGAACCGCTTACAGGCCGTAAATGGGAGTTCAACATGCTGCCCATTTCGTGGGAAGAATGGCAGAATCACACGGATTTCCTTACCGTTCAGCAGCAACTGGAATCGCGGCTTGTTTTTGGAATGTACCCCGATGTGCTGAACCATACGGGCAACGAAATGACGGTGTTGAAAGACCTCAGTTCCAGCTATCTGTACAAGGATATTCTTGCGCTTGCAGGAATCAGAAAGCCGACCGTGCTTCAGAAACTCGTACAGGCATTGGCGCTGCAATGCGGCTCTGAAGTGAGCCTCAACGAACTGGCCCAGCTGCTGAACATCGACAAGAACACCGTTTCCAATTACATCGATCTGCTCGAAAAGACTTTCGTGGTGTTCACGCTTCCGTCATTGAACAGGAATGTCCGCAACGAGATCAAGCACAATCGGAAGGTTTATTTCTACGATAATGGTATCAGGAACGCGGTGATCGACAACTTCAATCCCATTCACCTGCGGCAGGACGTGGGCGCACTTTGGGGGAATTTCCTGATCAGTGAACGCTATAAGATGCTGGCGAACCATAAGGTCTATGCCAAACGGTATTTTTGGCGGACAACCCGTCAGCAGGAAATAGATTACATCGAAGAATCCAACGGAAAATTCTCAGCTTATGAGTTCAAATGGAAGGCGAAGAAAACACTTCGGATTCCAAAGCCCTTTGCCGAAAATTACGATGCCTCATTTGACGTGTATCACCGCGATAACTTCACCGAATTCCTCATTCCACCAGCAAAAACAGCATGACCATTCTCGGCATTTCGGCCTTTTACCACGATTCTGCTGCGGCAATTATTGTCGATGGAAAAATCATCGCGGCAGCACAGGAAGAACGTTTTACGCGCAAAAAGCAGGATGCTTCCTTTCCCGTGAATGCCGTCCGCTTCTGCTTAGAATTTGCCAATTTAAAATTGGAAGATGTGGACGCCATTGCGTTTTACGACAAGCCTTTGCTCAAATTTGAGCGGCTGCTGGAAACCTATTACGCCTTCGCGCCAAGCGGTTTCATCTCCTTTCATAAGGCCGTTCCTGTTTGGCTTCGCGAAAAACTGTTTCACAAGCGCGAGATCAGAAATGGATTGAAGGAAATTTCTGATTCCAAAGAGGCGAAAAAACTGCCGATTCGTTTTCCCGACCATCACCTTTCTCATGCCGCTTCGGCCTTTTATCCTTCTCCGTTTGAAGATGCCGCCATCCTAACAATCGATGGCGTGGGCGAATGGAGCACCGCAAGCATTGGCAAGGGTTCGGGCAAGGACATTGAGATGTTCGCCACCATGAATTTCCCACATTCGGTTGGACTTCTTTACTCCGCTTTCACTTACTATTTGGGGTTTGAAGTAAATAAAGGCGAATACAAAATGATGGGTTTGGCTCCTTATGGAAATCCTGATGGCGAACTAACGGCCAAATACGTAAAGCTCATTACAGAAAACTTGGTGACCGTTTATGAGGATGGCTCGATTTGGCTGGACCAGCAATATTTCAATTACGCCACAGGTCTTCGCATGGCGAAAGACGACAAGTGGCAACAGCTTTTCGGGCTGAAAAAACGTGAGGCTGAGGACGAAATGTTGAGTGAGCATTGCGATATGGCGTTGGCTATTCAGCAAGTAACGGAAGATATTTTTCTCAAAATGGCGAAGACCGCCAAAGAGAAAACAGGGTGCAAGAATATTTGCTTGGCGGGCGGTGTGGCCTTGAACAGCGTGGCGAATGGAAAACTGATTGACAGCGGGCTGTTTGATGAGGTTTACATTCAGCCTGCGGCAGGCGATGCGGGCGGAGCCGTAGGAGCAGCCTTGGCGGCCTATCACATTTTTGAAGGCAAAGAAAGAACTGCTATTCGTCCAGATGCAATGTCTGGTTCATTACTGGGTTCAGAATTTTCAGATGAAGAAATTGAATCTGCGCTGGTTGCAAAAGGAATTACGTTTTCTAAGGCGGTAACAGAGGAAAAACTAACGGATAAAGTCAGCGATCTAATCGTTGCCGCCAACGTGATTGGCTGGTTTCAGGGAAGAATGGAGTTTGGACCACGAGCACTGGGAAACCGCAGCATTATTGCTGATGCGCGCAATCCTGAAATGCAGAAAAAGGTGAACCTGAAAATCAAGTTCCGGGAGAGTTTTAGGCCGTTTGCGCCCATTCTTTTGGAAGAAGATCTGCATCGTTATTTTGATGTGAAACTGCCCTCGCCTTACATGCTTCAGGTACATGGATGGAAGGATGAATGGCACAATCCATTGCCTGAAAATTATTCCGCGTTGCCGTGGCTAGAAAAGCTAGACACTGTTCGGTCAGAATTTGCTTCCGTTGCTCATGTTGATATGTCTGGTCGTGTTCAGACAGTAAGCAAGGAAAGTAATCCTAAAATGCACTTGCTTCTTTCTAAAATGAAGGCGAAAACGGGTCACGGATTGACAATCAACACCAGTTTTAATGTGAACAACGAACCGATTGTCTGTTCGCCAGAAGATGCGATAAACGGCTTTCTGAACACCGAAATGGATGTGTTGGCAATTGGTTCTTTCATTGCTTTGAAGAACGAGCAATAGTGTTTGGAAAAAGATGGCCCCTTCGTTCCTCAGGGAAACAAATAGCTAGCTGCGGAATCTTCTACTTGCTTCGCTGAAGAACGAAACGTATCATTTACTAGTACTCACAATTCATAGGCAATCACTCTGCATGGCGTGTCTTTTGAAGAAAACCTTCAGTAATTTCATCCAGCTATGGCAGACCACAACAAACTAGGAAATAAGGGAGAGAACCTCGCGGTAGCATTGCTACGCGAAAAAGGCTACACCATTTTAGCTGAAAACTGGCGGTTTGGCAAAAACGAAATCGACATTGTGACAAGAATTGGAGATACAATGGTTTTTGTAGAAGTAAAAACGCGCTCTACCAACTCCTTCGGAAATCCAGAAAAATCGGTTACACGAGGCAAACAAAAGCGCACTATTCAAGCAGCAAATGCGTACTTAGAAAAATTTGAAATTGACCTTGAAGCTCGGTTCGATATCGTCTCCATTGTAGTCTTTGGAAGCAAAACCAAACTCGAGCACATGGAGGACGCATTCTTTCCCTTAGCCTGATCTATCTTTGCGGTGTAATGAGAGACCAAGGGAAAAAGCCATTCGGTAGAAAAAAGCGTGATGCCAATACGGCAAACAAATCCTCAGAAAGACCATTTGAAAGCTTCAGGAAGAAAGAACATGCTCCGGAAAAGGCAGAACAACGACCTGAAAAACGGATTGGATACGGAAAGGGTAAGAAAAAACCAGTAGAGGCTGAAAAGGCGAATTCGCTTTCGCGATTGAACCAATATGTGGCAAAAGCTGGTGTCTGTTCTAGGAGAGAGGCCGATGAACTCATTGCTACCGGAAAAATTAAGGTTAACGGCAAGGTTGTTCGGGAAATGGGTCTTAGAGTTCAAGTTGATGATAAAGTTGAATATCAAGGAAAAGTCTTGCAAGGCGAAGAGATTCGCTATGTCTTGCTGAACAAACCCAAGGGATTCATCTCCAACGTTACGGATGAAAAAGGCCGAAAAACGGTAATCGATTTGGTTAAAAAAGCCTGCAAGGAGCGTATTTATCCTGTTGGCAGATTGGAGCGAGATACTACAGGTTTGCTGCTGTTTACCAACGATGGAGAAATGGCAAAGCGACTGACTCAGCCGAAGGCGAAAGTGAAACAGATTTATCATGTTCACCTCAACAAGCCAATGGAAGAATCAGACATTGAAACGTTGATTAATGGAATAACGGTTGATGATGAACCTGTGAAGCCAGATGTGGTCAATTATGTGCAAGAAGTGGGAGATGGGACACAGGTTGGCGCACAGTTCCATTCAGGGAAAAATGCATTTGTACGCGGCATGTTTGAGCATTTCGGTTACGAAATTCCAAAGCTGGACCGCGTGCTTTATGCCAATCTTACCAAAAAAGACCTTCCGCGTGGTAAATGGCGTTTTCTGAAAGACAAAGAAATTTCGATGCTGAAAGTGATTGCTGGGAAAGAGAAAAGCAACGAGGCGAAAGAAAGCACGAAATCGGCCAAACCAACGTTTGCTAAACCCGCTTCTCCAAAGTCTCGCAAGCCAACTGCTGCCAAATCCAAAACTTCGCCACGAAAAAAGAAAAGCTGAGTTAATCCGCCTTTTTCTTCTCTGGTTCAGGCAATGCGCTCATGGGTCGTTTATCCTTACCGGACCGGTTTCCTACACTTCCGCCCCAAAGTCCAATTTGCGGATCGCGATGTTTCTTCTCTCCCACAAACGGTGAGGTGGTGCTAGCAAAAGGAGTGTATTCGCTTCTGGCTTTTTTAGCCCGCTTCTTCTTGGAGTTAAACTCGTCTTTATGGTCTTTTCCTTTTCGAAATCGCTTTGTTGTTGACCATACTGCAAACTGAGAATCAATGTTCACACGCTTAGTTTTACGGCTGTACGCAAATTCGTCAAAATCTCGAAACTGACGACTTCTTTTGGAGCGCGTTGCAAACTCATCATAGCTTCTAAACCGTCCCTTTTTCTTGCTTCGCGAAGCAAACTCGTCTTTGTCGAAAAAGCTACCACGACCTTTGCGCTTGCTTGCGAATTCGTCATAATCTCGAAACAGTTTCCTCCTATTCGATTTAGAACTGAACTCTGAATATTCCTTTCTTCCTCCCGATTTTTTGACCTTGAATGAAAACGGATCTTTGCCCGAAAACCCAGAGCCGCCTTTCCTTTTTGAAGTGAAGAAGTCGCCCATTCTTGCGCCCTTCCTTCCTTGACGAACAGCCGAACTAAAACCACTCAACTTATTGGTTTTATTCACATTTACTTGCGTGAGTCCCATTGCTGGGCAGGCAATTTGTGCAGCAGCCTTTTCCAAGCCCAGCAGACAAAACAGTGATATGATTAGAAGGGCCCGCACCAAAACCGAAAAACACAACAAGTTAAACCATTCATTTCAAATGACTTATGCTCCAACTTTATGAAAGAGAAAGCCAATATTATAGAAAAACGGTTACCCGTAGCAGGAATGCTTACGTTTTCTACGTTCAATTTGTTCGGGTAGTCTGTCGATACTATTTCCGCTTGAACGTGGGCGAGAAAGTGGTTGTAAAAAACTAATTATACCAATTGTACTTCAAAATGTGCTATAAAGAATTTGAATTATTTTTTGCTCCGATGATTTAAAAAATTCAGGCACCCCGATAGCTATCGGGGCGGCTTTTAAAGAAATCGGGGTGAAAAAGAAACGAATTATATAGGGTGTTTTGAAGTATAATTGGTATTACTTGAGTTTGGATAAGACTTGCAGCATATCAACAACGGGCATTCTTTCGGTATAATCCTCATTGAAATGAGAACTAAAAATCGTTCCGTCTTTAGTAATAATGTAAGTGGCGGGAACAGGCAAAGCGCTGTCCTTGTTTCCACTTGCTTTATTGATGTTGATTCCCGCAATTCCGTAAACAAATCGTTTCCAACCGCTTAGTTTGAAGGTAACGTGGTACTTGTCCATAATGCGGTGGTTTTCATCGTAAACAATACTGAAATCGGCTCCAGTTTTCTGCATAGTCTTTTTAATCTTCTCGCCTTTCTCTGGCGTGATGGCGATGACCGAGGCTCCAGCATCCAAAATCAGTTGCAACGAGTCTTGAATTTGACTCATGTGTCTGTTACAATGCGGGCACCATTGGCCTCGATAGAAAACGAGCACCACCGGTCCGTTTTTCAATTGGTCTTTGAGCGAAACGCGATTTTCAAATTGATCTAACGCCAAGAAATTCGGAGCCTTATCGCCAATAAAAAGAGGTTCTGGTTTTTGCGCTTGCGCGAAAAGAGAGACGGAGAAAAGAAAAAAGAAAACCGTAAAAAACCTCATGTGTCAAGAACGATTCTTTCTCCGCATTTGTGACAGAAACGTGATTCAGGAAGGTGTTCTGCTTTTCCGCAGCGCGCACATTTCATTGTTGATTGGTCTTTGCTGGCCTTCGCAACCTCAACACTTACAATCCCAGTAGGAACCGCAATAATGCTGTAACCAAGTATCATAATCAGCGCAGCGAAAAACTGTCCGATCGTAGTACCTGGCGCAATGTCGCCATAGCCAACCGTGGTAAGCGTAACAATCGCCCAATAGATACTTCGAGGGATGCTATCGAAACCATTCTCGCCACCTTCAACCATATACATGAGTGTGCCCAAAATCACTGCCATCGTAACAACAGCTGTTAGGAAGACAAAAATTTTCTCCTTGCTGGCTTTCATGGCTACAATCAGCATTTCCGCTCCTTTCAGGTAGCGAACGAGTTTGAGGATTCTAAATACCCTTAACAATCGGATTGCCCTGATGACTAGCAGGAAATGTGTTCCGACAACGAATAAGCTTAAATACGTAGGAATGATTGCTAAAAGATCGACTACACCAAGGAAGCTGAAAGCGTATTCCCTCGGTTTTTCCGATACCCAAAGCCTGAGCAAATATTCAAGCGTGAAGAAGATGGTGAAAACCCATTCAATAATGTAAAGCGAGCTAGCGTGATGTTCTCGAAAGGTTGGAATGCTCTCCAGCATGATGGCAACCAAGCTGAGTACGATTGCCCATAGCAAAACAACATCAAACCCTTTTCCCCAACGCGTTTCAACACCAAAAATAATCTCCTCAATAATGAGCTGAATATGTTTGATTGATAGCCCGTTATTAAATGCATCAGGGTCATCTTTCAGAATTCGCTTGGTAAGCTCCTTGCTTATTTTTCTGAGTAAATTGAATGCCATGCTTTAAAAGTAAGGCTCAGAGTTGTTTTGCGGACTGATTAGCAGCTTTCATCTCAACATTCATCAGCTTAAAATCGGGTTTACCGCGTTGATTCACCAAATGATCGGTCATTACTAGTGCTCTCCTTATCTTGATATCGGAGCTTTTCACATTATTGGTCCAATAAATTAATGTGCGTTGCCTGCCCCTTGTAAGTGAATGAAAAAGCCTATCTGCTTCTAGGTTTTGATCTAACACTTCGCGCAGCTCCTCTCCGATGGGAACTCCGTATTCCGAAAGGTCCTTTTCAAGTTCAACATTTATTGCCTCACCCCGAACCAAACCGAGCTTTTTGCAGCGTGTTTGATTGAGCATTATTCGGTAGCCACCAATCCCATCAGCATGAATTGCGCAATGGTATTTGACGGTGTCATTAACCTTGCAAACAACTCTTCGGTCGGTTCCATTTATGAGGGTTTGGGCAATCTCTTTTTCTACTGCGAAAAACCAGTGGTAGATGTCTGAATTATCGTCTTTGTCTAGTTTGGAAGTAAATTTCATTCTGCGATTTCTGTCAGCTTTGTTGCTCGAAGTTCAAAATCATCAACGAGCAATTCAAGCCCAGCGGGATTCCAGACATAACACTTCAACTCCAACGAATCTGCTGCATGTTGAGGCAACTGAAACACCTGACTCAGCCGTATCCATTTTCCTTCTTCAAAATCTGCAATTTGCTTAGATGAAGTACTCAAATAGTGGACTTGTTTGTCTTCAAAACCCGCATCCGTTACAAGAAAGAACTCCTCAGAACCGAGCGGCTTGTTCGAGCGCACCCAAACCGTAACCTCCAAGCTCATCATTGAGGCCGTTTCATCATTGTCAAAGGTTTTTCGGATGGTTACATATTCTTGTTCTTTGTTTGAAACGGCACATTTTGAACCATCGCGTCCTAGGGCTTGCGCCACTTCAAATTCGGCAGAAACTGTTTCAAAATCCTGAATAAGCAGAACGGATTGCTTCATTTCCTTCTTAACAGGTACGTTCGTTTTACGAAAAACATGTACAATATACGGTTGCCCAAAAGCAGTAAATGAATGGATAGGTTTGAAAGATTTCACCTTTTTCAAATAGGGATGATAGATAAGCGAGTCCAGCGGAAGCCTCCCTTCATTTGGGGAAAAGTGGGTGTCCCAAACGATGTATTCGCCAGTGCCAAGTTCATTCATTTGATGAGGAAGCAATGGCCCTTTGTTAATCGGACTATCGAAGTTTAGGTTGCCCGCAAAATGGCTAAAAACAGGATCTGAATAATGTACCTTTTCCGTTGGCTGTTGTTCAATTAACCAATTTGCAGCTCTCCTAATTGTAATCTGAGACTCGCCCAAAGGTGTTGGTAAATCCGCTACCCAAGCAACCTGAAATGCGGATGCGAGGATTAACCCCGCAAGCACCATACTTCTCAGAATGGCCTTCCTCAATAAGAAGGGTTTGAATAATCTAACAACTCCATAGGCCGCAACAAGTGCCATTGCTGGAGCAAAAGATGCCATCACTCGTATCAACCCAGCCGAACCGCTTAGCCCTTTCCACCAAACATAAGAATGGGCCGAAAAAAATAAAATGGAGAAGAATAGCCCCGACAACAAAGCCAATTCGAACGGTTCAAAATGCACGTTATTTTTAAACTTGCTTATGGTCTTTTGAAAAAGGAAACCACTACCAACGAGAAATAAAATTGTAATGGGAATCCCGAACAGAATCTTATAATAACCGAGGAAATGAAATAGTTCTCCACTGCCATAAATATCAGACGAATTGGAACTGTATGGGAATGAAGTAAGAATCCACATAGCATCGCCCGACACAACCCAACCAACCAATGTGAATACAGCCGTTCCTACAAATAGTAGCGGCAATTTTTGGAACTGTCTTACATAGATTAGCGCAGCTCCGGCTATGGGCAAAAGCGCTAATCCTTCTTGTCTTACAAACGGAGCAATTCCAGCAATAATTGCCGCCCAACCCATTCTGTTTTTAGCAACAAACAAGATGAAAAGACTAAGAAACAACCCGAACAATGGTTCGGTCATGGATGAGGTTAAAAGAGTAAGGTATTTTGGGGTAAATAGGAGAAAGATTGCTGGCAACCAAGCCAATACTCCCAAATGTTCTTTTGCGGTTCGATACAATACAACGCCAGTCAGAATTCCTGTAAGTGCACTAAAAACACGCATTCCCAATAAACCAAATTGGGCAAAAGGAGCACTCAGAATTGTGAATATCGGTTTGTTCCATTGGTCAAGAAAAAGCATTGGATTGGATGGAGCATCACGAGAAATCATCCAATGACAAATGGCATCTGCTCCGCCTTCAAAACCGTCAGTTGAGTATGCAAGCAACAATAATAGCTGGCACTGCAAAAAGAAAAACCATCGAAGAAATTTGTCAGTCATAAAGCCTAATGCTTACGCCAAAAATAAGGAGTGAACAAAATAAGCACCGTAAAGAGCTCTAGGCGGCCTATAAGCATCAGAATAGCTAGAAACCATTTAGCACCAGACGGCAGCCACGCAAAATTATCTGCTGGCCCAACGTTTCCTATTCCGGGGCCCACATTTCCGAGAGACGTTGCTACTGAGCCCATGGCCGTAAGCAGGTCTACCCCAAACATGGTCATTATCACTGAGCCGACCGCAAAAATAATAATGTACGTCATAATAAAAGCTACCACGTTGTAGGTGATTGATTGATCAACTGCTCGTCCGTTCAGTCTAACCGGAATAATGGCTGAGGGATGCAATTGTCGCTTGAGCTCGAGAATACTGTTTTTCACTAAAATGATATGACGAACAATCTTTACGCCTCCGGCCGTAGAACCAGCAGAACCACCAAAGAACAAGAGAATGAAAAAGACCATGGTAATGAAAGGTGTCCAACTTGTGTAATCTGCAGATACAAACCCGGTGGTGGTGATGAGGGAAATAATCTGAAATATGGAGTCGCGAAATGCCTTTTCAAAACCTAGGTCAGATACACTTGCCACTACAACAGAAACCCCAATGGTGGTGATGAGGATGATTCCTGTATAAAACCGGAACTCTTCGTTTTGCAGTACCTTTTTGAAATTACCGACCAAGGCAAAGTAGGTGAGTGTAAAACTCGTGCCCGCCATAAACATGAAAAAAGTGATGATGTATTGAATGGCAGGAGAAAATTCGGCAGCACTAGTATTGAATGTTGAAAAGCCACCAGTTGCCATTGTCGTCAAAGCATGGTTCAGAGAATCAAACCATCCCATTCCTGCTAACCTTAAAAGAAAGAATTCGGCTGCCGTAAGTCCCACATAAACCATCCAAAGCCGCTTGGCGGTGTCTCTAATTTTTGGAGCAAGTTTATCCGCCTTCAACCCCGGAGATTCGGCCACAAACAACTGCATGCCGCCAATGCCTAAAATCGGGAGTATGGCAACGGCCAAAACGATAATTCCCATACCGCCTATCCATTGCGTCATGCTGCGCCAAAGAAGTATGTCCTTTGGTATCAAATTCAAATCGGTAATTATCGATGCTCCAGTTGTAGTATAACCAGAAAGAGTTTCGAAAAAGGCATCCGTAAAACTGACAACGCTTCCGCTTATTACGTATGGCAATGCACCCGAAAAGGACATAACCAACCAGCCCAGAGTAACAATTAAAAAACCTTCTCGTTTCCGAATATTTGGCTTCTCTGACGAACGCGTCAGAACCCAAATCATCATTCCCCAACCAAGCGTGGCTGTGGCTGAAAAACCCATGGGAATCACATCTTCCAAATTGTAATAGACCGATGCAGGTATGCAGAGCATCATAAACAATCCATTGAAAAGCAAAAGCAATCCAAGAACGTTTAGTACAACTCGAAAATTAATAGCCATCTAGAAGTAGCTTTCCACCTTATGAATGCATTCTGGGCGCGCAACTATAACCACGTGGTCCATTGGTTCAAAGCTAAAATCTCCATTTGGAGTGAAGCTTTTTCCTTTCCGAATCACACCACCTACAATTGCTGATTTCGGAAAGTTTATTCCCTTTAAAACCTTTCCAACCACGGGTGATTTTTCACTCACTTCAAACTCAACCACCTCTGCATCAACCCCATGAAGACTTGTAAGCGTTACCACCTCTCCTTTTCTAATGTGACGAAAAATGAAGTTTGCTGCAATCAGTTTTTTATTAATCATGGTATCAACACCAATGTTCTGCGAGAGATGGATGTAATCCATGTTCTCCACCAGAGCAATCGTCTTTTTTACCTTATGATTCTTGGCAACTAAGCAAGAAATGATGTTGGTTTCAGAGTTATGCGTAACCGCAATGAAAGCATCCATCTGATCAATCCCTTCTTCTTCCAGCAACTCAACATCGCTGCCGTTTCCGTGTATTACAAGCACGCCTCTTAATTCGTCCGCCAATTGAAAGCAGCGATCTTTATCAGACTCGATTAGCTTCACATTGAACTTAAGACTGAGCTTCTTGGCCGTATGCATACCCACCTCGTTGCCTCCAATAATCATAACGTTCTTGATACGCTTCCGCTCTTTGCCTGATAATTCTAGAATGTGATTCATTGCCTCTTTTTGAGCAATGAAATAGACGTGGTCTCCAATATGAAATGTCACATCTCCTCTCGGAATGATGGTTTCGTTGTTTCGAAGAATGGCAACCGTAAGAAAGTTGTTTTTTGGATTGAGATAAGCCGCTTCCGAAACGGTTTTACCAGCCATTGGGCTTTCCGCCTCAATAGAAATCCCCACTAGGCTCAAAAGCCCCCGGTCAAATTCAAACGAATCCGTAAAAGCAATGTCCTTCAGCAAGCGCTTAATCTCGCGTGCAGCCAATGTTTCTGTGCTGATTATCTCATCAATCCCCAATTTCTCAAGGTCTAATTTCTCGCGTTTCAATAGAAATTCGGTGTTCCGTACGCGTGCAATTGTTTGCTTGGCACCCAAGTGCTTTGCAATGATACAAGTCGAAATATTTGTCTCTTCAGAGTTGGTAGCGGCAATAACCAAACGTGCTTTAGAAACATTCGCCTCCTCCAAAACGGAGTACGAAATCGAATTCCCCCTAATCGTTGCAATATCCAAATGCTCCGCTGCATACTTCAGCTTCTCTGCATCGGTATCGATTAGCACGATATCTTGATTCTCCTGTGTCAGCAACTTCGCGAGATGAAATCCCACGTCTCCTGCCCCTGCAATAATGATTCTCATTGGCTATAAGTGCAGCAAAGGTATATGCCAATACCGACAACTCTCACCTCTCCATTAATTTATTCGTGGACTTTGGGCGTTCCCGCCAAGCCAACTTCGTTGAGCGCCATCCTGAGTATGCCGATTTTCGAGATGTATCGCTGGCCGAAACTATAGCTCGTGGCGGTCGGGTCGTGCGCTATATCCCCGAAAGCGTTCGGGGATACCGCTTCCACCCCTAACCCGGCTCACAAAATCGATGACCCCTGTTTCTGAACTTCATCCATCAAACCTAGAGCAGAATCTTCCGATTCACGCAGCAAACCAAAACCAGCCGCTCGACTACGCTTTCCGCAGATCAAGGGCTTCCGCATCAATCATATCCATCACCTTTTTCATTTTCTTTTGAATGACCTTAAAGTGATGCGCGCTCTCCTCGGTCACAAACGTGATGGCTTCACCGGGGTTTTCCGCTCGGCCTGTTCTACCAATTCGGTGCACAAAATCCTTTGGCGAACGAGGCAATTCGTAGTTGATCACATACGGCAAAAACTCAATGTCAATCCCTCGCGAAAGCAGATCTGTAGCCACCAGAACCGTTATTTCTCCTTGCTTGAAAAAATGCAATGTCTCCGTTCTATTTCCCTGACTTTTCTTGCTGTGAATGGCCCGTGCAGAAATGCCGTTCTTCTGAAGCTTATCCGCCACCAGATCTGCCTGATAAACCGAAGAAGTAAACACCAAAACCTGCTCCATTTCCTTCTGTTTGATCAAATAGCGGAGCAACGGTCCCTTCTTTTCTTCGGAAACGAAGTAGCCAACCTGATTAATGAGTCCGATCGTCTCTTTTTCAGGCGTCACATTAATGACAACGGGATTATTCAATAACACACGCTCCATGCTCTCCACTGCTGGGTTGAGCGTTGCCGAAAACAACAGGTTCTGACGTTTGCGCGGCAACAGCGCAAAAATTCGATCCATTTCAGCCTTAAAACCAAGGTTCAGCAACTTGTCTGCCTCATCCAGAATAAGCGTACTAACCGAAGAAAAATGAAGCGCATTCGACTCCGATAATTCCAATAACCGACCAGGCGTTGCAACCAGCACATTCACGTTCTGCAACGATTTCATCTGCGGATTGATGGACACACCTCCAAACACCGCCATCGACTTGAAAGGGAACGGAACGTCAGCGCCAAATGAGCTAAAAACAGCCTCCACCTGAACCGCCAATTCGCGCGTTGGTACCATCACCAAAACGTTGATATGCCTGTTTTTGGTTGCGGTTTGCTTCTCCAAATTCATCAAAACAGGCAACACATAACTCGCTGTTTTTCCCGAACCTGTTTGCGCAAGCCCAAGCACATCCTTTCCATCTAAAATGGCCGGAATTGCCTGCTTCTGAATAGGATACGGCTTCGTAAACCCCTGTTTTTCAAGGCTGTTCAGCAAGTGAGAAGACAATCTCAAAGAAGCAAAAGACATGCGGAAATTCGGATTTATTGAAGCCGCCAAGATACGCAGGCCAGCAACACTTGAAGGCGCGGTTTTTGGGTGTTACGCCAAAGGCTCAATCGAAGATTTAAGCCACTTCTTTCAGGTCAAAGTCTAGTTGATAGCCGAGTTTTCTGAGCAGTTCATCACACTCTTTCCAAAGTAGCCCGAAATTGTTGACATCAGCCACACCTATTCTCGCCACAACCTCACTGATGAGCTCGGTGTCCTGTTCAACTATTTCTCCTTCCACCATCACATTTTCACACCAATCAACCAGTTCAGCCAACTCGATAGTATGATTGAGATAATTATAGATTTTAACGGCCACCGAATGTTTTGTTACCATTATTTATAGTTTTTGATGTCCCTTGTCTTCTGGGAATTTTTGGATTGACATGGTTTTGCTTGATATAAATATACGGCTATAAGAAAGCGCTACTGTGGTTGCAGCAGGGCTTTTATTGTAAGGCGTTTCCCACGCTCCAAAAAGCGTGGGCCGGGCTTTACGCTCTATCTTTTTTGCTGATGGCAAAAAAGGATGCCGCTTCAATCCCTAACGCGGGCGCATTCTACCAGCGTCATTGCGAAGGAGGAACGACTGTGGCAATCTCATGTGAATTTTTTTTCACAACTCTCTTGGAATATAAAACTGGTCAACGTTGGGCTCGTGTAGAATGTCAACGTTTTCCAAGCCAAATTGATTTTTCAGAAACTGCCCGTCATTATTAGGGTCTTGAAAATATATCTTCTTAAGCTTCCCAGATTCTTTGATAGCGTTGAAAATTGCATTATCCGTTCGCCTATTGAAAAAAGGAAATGAATACCCGATAACTACCAGAATGGTTGTATCCTTTACGGCCTCTGTTCCAAATCGCAATCTTCTGTTTAGAGCCTGTGCCTCTATCGTTCGGTCTTCCCACGCAAACGTGAGAAGATGATTTTTTATATCCCGATTATTCACAAAGTCATCTATTAATGACTCTTTCCGCAATTCATCAAAGTTTTGAAAACAACTGTGAAAAATTGAGGTCCCGTCTTGCCGATAGATGCCAGCAATACCATTTAAGTGGACAAGTTTAAACGTGTCCGCTTGGTAATAGTCGCTGTTCATGGGAAACACATTTCCCATCGGAGGGTAGTATTCAATAAAAGGAGGCGAATGCACAGATGCACCACCATAGGAGTTGTGAAAAGATTCTTGACGATACATTTCTGCTGTAAGCTCCATTTGGAAATCATAGTTCCATGGTACCAGTCTAATGTTTTCTGGAAAAATCATCAGATTTAATATAGAAGTAAGAAAAACCAAGTACCGAGAGTCTCTTTTCGTATTTATCAACTGTTCAAACACGAAATACAGGGACAAGGTCTGCTTAAGCCTCTCCAAACTCGCTTTATCTGTTAGATAGCAGTGTTTAGCAAATGTGTCGATTGTGTGAAATTTATCCGCCTCATCAGCTAACCACCACAGATTCTTAATGTATTCCTGCATGTAATCTTTATGGTTCGGGAACTCGTCAAGATGGAGTGTGTCAGCGTGGTTCCTCATACTTTTGGTTAGTCCATCGACAACCTTGTCACCTTTACGGTAATCTTTAACTAGGGGCAACGCATTAGCACTCGCTCCTGCACCAAATAAATAGGTTATTTTTTCTTCCATTTTATCTTCCAGCTAATTCCTACAAAGATTTACAATCACAAAGAAAAATCACTTTCTGTCAACGTGTCCAACCGCCTGTCCACAGAAACAGATTGCCACAGTCGTTCCTCCTTCGCAATGACGGTCGTAGCGGTGTAGGTGTTCCATCATTAATTTCACCTCATGAACCAACCACTCCAAGGCTACCGCATTCTCGATTTCACCAAGTTGCTTCCTGGTCCGTTGGCCACACTTTGGATGGCGCAGCAGGGCGCGGAGGTTATCAAAGTAGAAAGCCCAAGTTCGCCCGATCCCGTTCGGTTTTATCCCCCAATAAAAGATGGGGTTTCGGTGTTTTATACTTCGCTTAATGCAGGTAAAAAGAGTCTGTCTGTTGATTATCGTTCGGACGAAGGGAAAGAAGCCATTTTAAAACTGGTTGAAACGGCCGATGTTGTTGTAGAGCAATTCAGACCTGGGGTGATGGACACCTTCGGTTTGGGATATGAAACGCTTAAAGCACGAAACCCGAAGATCATTTTGGTATCAATCACTGGCTACGGACAAACGGGCGCAATGGCTGCAACGCCCGGCCACGACATCAACTATTTGAGCTATTCAGGAATGCTAGATGCACAGCGAGACACGAACGGAAATCCGATCATTTCTGCCGCTCAGTTGGCCGATGTGGCTGGTGGCTCCATGATGGCGTTGAATGCCACAACATCAGCATTGCTTCATCGCGAACGAACTGGAGAAGGTCAACACGTAGATGTTTCCATGACGCACAACGTTTCTGTTCTGCAATCCATGCGCATTGCCGAGGAGTTGGAAACGGGAACAAGTAATGGCTATCTGTCGGGTAGATTGGCCTCGTACAATGTTTACAAATGCGCTGATGGGCGGCATGTCGCCTTGGGTGCTCTCGAACCCAAGTTCTGGCAGAAATTCTGCAATCTAATGGGTCATCCAGAGTGGGGTGGAAGGTTGATGGAAGTGGAATTGATTGCTGAAGTTGCAGCTCAATTCTTAACTCAAAACATGCAATTTTGGGCTGATAAATTAGAAAAAGAAGATGTTTGCCTTTCGCCTGTTCTGACTGTGCAAGAAGCGGCACAACATGCGTTGTTTAAAGGTGGACTTCCAACGCCTTTCGGTTCAAAGGAACTTGAAGCTGCGCCAACGTTGGGAGCGGATAACGAAGCGCTATTAAAGTAGCTCGTCATGTCGAGCGCAGCGTGGCAATCTCCAGTTTGAGATTGCTTCAGTCGTTCCTCCTTCGCAATGACGAAAACACTCAGCGAACTTTGCGAAACCTCCGCGCCTTTGCGGTTAACTTCCACACGGAGCAAACGTTATTAGCTGCAAATAGATTTTCGTCTTTCCCAATTGTCCCATCAGCCAATCGCGTTTCTGGTGATTGATAGGAGAAGTGTAATTCGCAACCAGAAAGCGGTGTTTGTCCAAGCGAATAATGGACGGGAAAGCCGTGTCGCCCGCTCCCGGTAAATTCATAACCCATTCTACTTTCCGTGTTTCCTTGTTGATCTTGAAAAGCGCGGTTGTCTTAGGAGAAAGCGAATAGCCGACCCAGTTTCCCTTTCGTTGGGCAGACATTTTTCGACTCCGTTTCACTTTTCCGAACGGCTTTTTTCCAAGTTGTTTTCTGCCAATCAAGTACAAATCATCGCCATGGCGGAACATTTTTGGCGACATAAAGCATCTTGCATCTGCCGTGTCTGGGAATTCCCAATTACCCAGATCGCCAGCTTTCGCAAACGCCACATGAGAACCGAAACCCGTTTTGTCGCCATCTTCTAGCCGTGTTACTGCCCAAAGATTCTTATCGCGGTCAAATTCCCAAGCCGTTTCTGAAACACCACCAAAGTAAACCGCGCCTGTATCAATCACACTTTTCCAATTCACGCCATCCTTCGTCTCTTTAAAGAACAATCGAACTTCAGAAGGCCCTTTCAATTCGTAATGCGAACCGATGTAGCTAGTCATGAATGTGGAGCCATTTCGGTTTTTGATGCTCCAATGCACTTCGCCTAACGTCAGCACATTTTCAGGTTCGGACCAATTTCCATTTCCATCCGAAGTAAAATGGTCGATGAATTCAGGTTCAAAAGCAGTCATTTTTGTCCCTGCTCCAAACGTGTAGAAATGCAGTTTTCCATTGATCGGAATAAGAAACGGCTCACGCATATCGCGCCCGATGAAGATCTCCTTTTCCTTTCGCCATTCTTTTCCATCAGCAGAACTAATGATGTAGACCCCCGTTTTCTTAGATGCAAAATGCGTTGGCCCTGTTCTGAAAGCGAGGAATAACCGATGATTGAAAATGGTGATGCTGACGTTGTTGTTCGATTTCTGCGGATTAACGCCTTCAGGCAGGTCGTCTGAAGGAATCAGCCAATGCGGATTACTCAACTGCGGACAGTATTCCTTGCTGAAATCAAAACCTTCATCATGCCGTGCAGGGTCGTCTGGCGAGACGTCCAGCATGGGTAAAAACTCCTTCAAAGTTGTTTGAACTTCCGATGGATATTGCGTTACCATCGGCCATTTGGGAGTGGTACAGCTAACAAGGAAAAATGAGAAAATGAAAAAACGAAACATGGGCTTCACTTGCTACCTTTTTGAAGCATTTCAAACACATCCTCGCTGGACACGAAAAGTTTCCATCCCTTGCTTTCCAGTCCTGTACGCAGCTTCTTGTCACCGCTCCACAATTTTGCCGCGACTGTTGAGAAGGGCACTGAAAAAAATGTTGGTATCAACAACAATTTTCACAGTCCGCGTTCGGCTTTTGACCTTTCCCAACGTCCTATTTTCACCTCTTCAACCAGTTGGTCAACTTGTTTTTCCGAAGCTTTTGACCGTGCTGTGATCTCCAGGAACTCAAGCAATTCCAACATGTCCTGAAGCTCTTCCACTTCTGATGTGATGGGAAGGCGGAAAATAATCTTGTTGTCTGATTGTTCTACTTTCATGATCTGCAATGCTTTTTCAAAGATACGGTTTCATTGAAACGTTAAGACGCTTCACCAAAATAGGGCAATCCGAATTGCTGTGGCTACCTTTCGCCCATGGATTGGCTGGAATACGGTTATTGGGGGTTGTTTTTCGCGGCATTTTTGTCGGGAACGGTTGTGCCGTTTTCGTCCGAAGTTGTGCTAGCCGCAGGTCTTTATGCAGGAATGGATCCTTGGTCTTCGCTTATCGTTGCTACAATTGGGAATTGGATTGGTGGCTTCACTACATTTTGGATTGGGCATTTAGGAAATCTCGAATGGATTGAAAAATACTTTCGCGTAAAGCACGAAAAATTGTTGGAGTGGGAAGAAACCGTTGAGAAATACGGAGCTTACTTCGCGATACTCGGTTGGCTACCAATTCTGGGGAATGTGATTTTGCTAGCTCTTGGTTTTTTCCGTGCTCGGGCAATTCCTTCCGCCTGGTGGATGTTTGTAGGGAAAACAGCCCGCTATGTCGCCATCATTTGGATTATGAACTAATAGGCAAGCAGTTTCAGTAATTCTTTGGTAATCAGTTCTTGATCTTCCCAAGGTGTCATGTGCGTCCCTTTCTCGATGGTAATGACCGTTAAAAGCGTGTCTGGAATTACCTTCTTAGAAAACGCGATGTTCTCGTACGGAACAATCTTATCTGACATTCCATGAATATGTACGAAAGGTGTCTGAACAGTTTCCCATTTTGGAAGTAGCTTTCGAAGTTCCGTTTCATGCGTTTTCTTCTCTGCGGCCGCAACCATAAAAAATGCTGGAACGGCCCATCGAGTAGCTTTCCATTCTGTAAGTTTTACAATGGCAAAGTCTTTTTCTTCATCAGGATCCAAAGCTGGAGACAGCAAGACGGCTGCCTTCACTTTTTCAGGATTATCTAACACAAAATTGGATGTGATTGGGCCTCCATACGAGTGTCCAACCGCAATTAGCCATGGATATTTATAATGCGAAAGCACCTTCGTAATCGCCTCACTCTGCTTCTGAATAGAAACCTCTGCATTTCCCTTGTCATCAGGGCTGTAACCCAAACGGTCAATCGATATCAATCGGGCATATTTCAACAGAGTAGTATCAGTTAGAAACTGGAAGAAATTGTTGGCAGCGCCAGGCGCTCCGTGCGTGAAAATAATGATTGGGCGTGTGTCTTCATCCAACGTAGAAACCTCAACCCAACGCAGCGGATGATTGAAAATGCTATCGTGACCTATGGTACATTCCAATCCTTTCTTGTGAAAGAAATCGTTCGTGTCTTCGTTGGTGGTAATCGCCATTGGACTTGTGAAAAACCAAATTGCGAGCGCAATGTGCAGCCCAATAAAAAGGAGAAGGAAGATGTATCGTTTTTTCACTTGAGTTGTATTTAGACCAGCAGAACACTCCGCAATCAGCTTGGTTCAAGCCAATGAAGAAAACAAACCTAAACATAGCGCGGATATTACGGTTCAATCACCGATACAACTATCTTCGTGCTAAATGAAATTCCCAGGCGTTCTTAGTTCCAAATTGCCGACAGTCGGTACCACCATTTTTACGCTGATGAGCGGTTTGGCGCGCGAATATGGCGCGGTCAATCTTTCCC
>Ga0316208_1000355_pt1 | contig 58804 bp, 52 predicted proteins | sample 3monopyrite_MG_FD_204944 | JGI IMG/M metagenome (GOLD analysis project Ga0316208, IMG submission 204944) | Microbial mat bacterial communities from mineral coupon in-situ incubated in ocean water Damariscotta River, Maine, United States -... | ecosystem: Environmental > Aquatic > Marine >... | reverse complement strand
CACCAAACCCACCATTGTTCTTTAGAACAATGTCACATCTTTTTTTCATTTCAGACGAAGCATCTGCTGGACAGAAACTGATACTTGAAAACTCCAACATTGATAAATCATTTAAATCATCACCAATAATTGCAACATTAGTCCTATCTATATTCATATAGTTCATTATATCTTGAAGTACTTTGCCCTTTTCACTTTTACCTTGATGTAGATGCTGAACACTTAACTCATCTGAACGACGTTTTACAATTTTAGAATTTCTACCTGTAATAATTGCACTCTGTTTTTTAAGATATGTATTCCAAGCTTTAATGGCCATTCCATCTTTAATGTTAAATGACTTTAACTCTTCACCTTGCGTGCCATAAACAATCTGTCCATCAGTCATAGTTCCATCAACATCAAGAACAATGAGTTCAATCAAAGTACACCTTTTGTACTTGGAACACCAAGTCTTTCATTATGTGAAAGTGCGCGACGAAGTGCTACAGCTAAAGATTTAAAAGATGCTTCTATAATATGATGTTTGTTAGTTCCACGCTGCATTACTATGTGTGCTGTTATATTTGCATTAAAAACTAATGCTCTAAAAAATTCTTCAACAAGCTCAACATCGAATGTACCAACTTGTCCTGCTACATTTAACTCATAAAGAAGATAGGCACGATTACTAATATCTAAATCACAACTAACAGCTGCCTCATCCATTACAATAGTAGCATTTCCAAAACGCTCAACTTTTTCAACTGGATAAATTGCCTCTTTTAAAGCTTTTCCAATAACAATACCAACATCTTCTACACTATGATGATCATCTATATGAGTATCACCAGTACACTCAACTTTTAAGTCAATTAGTGAATGTTTTGAAAAACTCTCCAACATATGGTCAAAAAAACCAACACCTGTTTTAATGTCTGAATTACCACTGCCATTAACATCTAATTCAACTTTAATTTGTGTCTCTTTAGTATCTCTTTGAAGTTTAATCATTGCTAATCCCTTGTAATAAAAGCATATTTAAATTCACCACGTGCAACAAAATCACGAGCCTCTTCCTCACTTTGAAAACCACTTAACCAAACACGATGCAATGGCTCTCCATCAAGGTTTAAACTCTTAATAACACTATTATACCTACCTAAGATATTTGTGTATCTTTTTTTGTATACTTTAGCCCCATCTAATTTTCTAAATGCACCTATTTGAACATAAAAATTGTTAATTGTTTTAGAAGCTACCGCGCCATACCCTAGTTTTCTACTATCAAATCCAAGTACTTCAAGTTTAACTGGCGCTGTTCCAGAGCCTACCATATCTATTTTAGTAGCAGCTGATTTAGACAAATCAATTATGCGACTATTCACAAATGGTCCACGATCATTAATTCTAACAACTACATTACGATTATTTGATAAGTTTGTAACTCTTAAAACTGTATTCATAGGTAGCGTTTTATGTGCTGCTGTAAAATCATGCATATCATAAGTCTCACCATTAGATGTGAGTTTTCCATGAAAATTTGGACCATACCAACTAGCAAGTCCACGAAACTCTTCACCAACATTTACAACAGTTGGATAATATCTTTTACCCATAACTGAATAAGAACGCATTGTAGCTGGAAGTTTTTTATGTGCCTTTTTATCATAATAACTTGGCACATAATCAGTAGAATAACTTGGTTCTACATAATTACGCTGCTCGCACCCACTAAAAATGAGTAATGTAATTATAGAGAAAAAAAGTAACTTAATTATATACAACTAATTTTTCTCCAGCTTTAATGACACTATTTTTAAGAGTATTTACTTTCATAAGCTTTTCAACACTCATGTCAAAGTGATGTGCAATCTTTTGAAGTGTATCTCCACTTCTAACTTCATAACTCTGTTTTGATTTTGCATTCACATCATATATTTTTGGAATTATAAGCTTTTGGTTTAGACTTAATCTATTTGATTTGAGTCTGTTAAAATCTTTAATCATCTTATAACCAACACCATATTTTTTACCAATTTTATAAAGAGAATCACCCTTTTTTACATTATGTACATAGTATCTCTGTTTGGCACTTGGTTTGTAACTAACTTTAAAATCAGCTAGCTTAATATATGGAATATATACAGCATATTTTTCTCCATATGGCGGAACAAAGTCGTAACGAAGATGACGGTTTAGAGCTTTTAAGTCTTCATGCTTCATCTGAATTGATTTTGCAATATGACTTAGCCTTTCACCTCTTGGAACATATACAGTAGAAAGAGAGTACGCGTTTGCTCTATTCATCAAATGATCAAATTCAGACTTTACCAAAAAATTCTCATCATTTGCCATTAAAGCAAGCGCTAAAATTTTACGAATATAGTTACGACTCTCACGCGGTACATACCTTTTATGCGCATTTAGTAAAACTGAGAGTTCATCTGTTTTTGCACTTTTAATTGCGCGCGCAACTCTTCCCTCGCCACAATTATAAGCTAGTGCTGCTAAGTACCACTTTCCAAACCTATTATGTGCATGTTTGAGGTATTTAATAGCAGCCTTTGTAGATTTTATTAAATCGCGTCTCTCATCAACATAACTGTCAATTCTTAGTCCATAAACCCTAGCAGTACCTGGCATGAACTGCCAAAGTCCTGAAGCTTTTTTATGTGAATATGCTTTAGTAGAAAAATTTGATTCAGCCATTGCAAGATATAAAAAAGCTGTTGGGATACCAGACTGTGCGATCATCTCTTTTATGTGAGGTAAAAAGATATAAGAATCATTCATAGCTTTAAAAAAACGTTTTTGCTGAAACTCTTTTCTATAATAATCTGAAAGTTTAATAAAGTAACGCTCATTTAAAAATGATGGTTCAATGTCAAAACTCTCTAAAATTTGAACCTCTTTTTCATGGTTATTACCAAATGTCAATGCTGCATTCAATGGCGCAATTAAAAGAAATAAAAATAATATTATGTTTTGCATGTCTCTCTTTTTAATGTAAAATTGCGCGATTATACTATAACACCTCTTTCAACTCTCTGAAAAGCTCTTTTGCATTAAATGTTGTAATACTTTCTATCTCTTCTAAAGGTACTTCTAACAAATCAGAAATTTTTTTTGCGACAAACGTAGTGTATGCTGGTTCATTTCTATCACCACGATGAGGATGTGGCGTTAAATATGGCGCATCAGTTTCAATTAACAATTTATTTTTAGGAATACGAGGTAAAACTTGAACTAATTTACGTGCATTTTTAAATGTTAAAACACCACCAATTCCAAAATAAAAATTTTCTTCTGCTAAAGATAATAGCTGTTCATCAGCATTAAAACAGTGTAAGACACCACCTACTTCACCAGCTCCATACCTTAATAAAATCTCTTTAGAATCACTACTAGCATCTCTAATGTGAACTATCAAAGGCTTTTTAAGGCGTTTTGCCAACTCAATTTGAAAGATGAACACCTCTTTTTGTTTTGCAACAACATCTTTTTTTTCAACTTCATCATCTGGTAATCTAAAATAATCAAGCCCGCACTCACCAACTGCAATACACTTTTCGTGAGTTGCAAATTGTAATAAATACTCTTCATCATAATTTTGTGCATCATAAGGATGGACACCTATTGAAAAATATATATTTTCATTCTTTTCACACAGTTCTACAGCCCTTTGTAAATGTTTAGGATCTGCACCAGGAATTATATGAGCTGCAACATTAGCACTTTTTGCTCTTTCTAAAACATCTTCAACATCATCAATGTAACGATCATCATCTAAATGTACATGAGTATCTATAATCAAATTTTATTCCATTCTAAAGTTTGTAACTATACAAGCTTCAATAATCGTGTGATTTTTCATATTTACTATTAAACTTCTTGTAAAGCTGTAGTGATTAATGTTTATTAGCCCTCTTCTAATTGACACGTATAGTTTAATAATTTGTACATATGATTCTTTTTTTTAAGTTTAGTTTTTATATTTCACTAAACTCTTGGTTTTTAGACGTACCCTTGGTATAATTATACCAATATAAACAAAATAAATGAGAGTATACAAATATGAAGTTAACACAAATGCTAATAAAAGGAAAGGTGCAAGGTGTATTTTTCAGGGCTAATACACAAAAAAAAGCTAAACTACTAGGGCTAAAAGGTTATGTAAGAAACCTTGAAAACGGTGATGTTCAAATTATCGTAAGTGGTGTTGATGAAAAAATAGACACTCTCTTAGACTGGATAAATAGAAGCCCAGAAGGATCAAAAGTCAATGATATAGAACTTAAAACTTTTGATGTAGATAAAATTTTTAAAACCTTCTCAATTAGAGAAGACTAAAAAATTTAACGATTATTTTAATTCCTCAAGTTAGTTGAGAAATTAATCTTTTAGATTATTATAAAAATAGTTTGTAGCTTCGACAAAACCATCGACACTCCCACAATCAAAACGTTTTCCTTTAAATTTATAGGCTAAAACCATTCCATTTTTTGCCTGATTTTTAAGAGCATCTGTAATCTGTAGCTCTCCATTTTTACCAGGTTTTGTCTTTTTAATAACATTAAAGATATCTGGTGTTAGAATATAACGCCCTATGATTGCTAAGTTAGATGGTGCTTTATCATTATCTGGTTTTTCAACCATATCTGAAACCATAAATACACCCTTGTCTATCTCACTTCCTGAAATTACACCATACTTATGAACTTGTTCTTTTGGAACTTCCATAATTGCTACAATTGAACACTTATATTTTGAGTATAAATCTACCATCTGCTTCAGTACACCATCTCCACCTGGATTTATACAGAGATCATCTGCGAGTATTACAGCAAAAGGTTCCTCTTCTCCAACTAAAACTTTTCCTTTATAAATAGCATCACCTAAGCCTTTCATCTCATTTTGACGAGTATATGTAAACGTACACTTGTCCATTAATGTACGAATATCAGAGAGTAATGACTCCTTTGATGAACCTTGTATTTGGTGTTCAAGCTCATAACTAATATCAAAATGATCAGTAATAGCACGTTTTCCACGACCAGTAATTATAGCCATTACATCAGAACCTGCTTCATAAGCTTCTTCTACACCATACTGAATTAATGGTTTTGTAAGAATTGGAAGCATCTCTTTTGGCATAGCTTTAGTAGCTGGTAAAAATCTTGTTCCATAACCTGCGGCTGGAAATAGGCATTTTTTAATCATTTTTTATCCTTTTATGTATAATTTTACTAGTTCCAAAATATTTATACATTTTGTCATCATCTACATTTGATTTTATCCACATCGCCTGATATGGCTGTAATTCTATATTATAGCTTGAAATTTTTTGCGCACCAATCAATTCATATGCGTCTAAAATAATATACTCTGGTAACACACATGTAACTACTTCATCTGAAAAATTATGTAGCGCTACAATATGATCATGCAAATCATTGCTCTCTTGGTGAATAACAAAAAGCTTATTTGAAATATCTAAGAATGTAAAAGCACCATATGGATTAAAAGCACTCTCATTTATTCTAATAGATAAAAGCTTTTTATAACTTTTAAATATCATTTTCTCTAGTGTACCCTCAGTAGAGAGTTGATTTTCAAGCCAGTCAATATTTAATTTTAATCTATTAATTGACCTGTTCACACCAGTCATTTTAACACCATCATTAAAATTTCTAGTTCCAACAAGAGAGTGAAAATAGATCCCAGGAACACCAGGCATTGCAAGCATTGCGGTTTGTGTCAACATCATACGTTTTGCACGTATTATATTATCTTCATCTTTTGGTGTCAACAAGTCTATAAAACTGCAATTTAGTTCATACACACTCCGTCCACCCTCACGGTTATCTCTATATGAAACTAGTCCACCATGTTCACTAGCCATTTTTCCAAGAAATTCAATCTCCTCATCACTTAAAATATCTTTTACAGGACGTAAACCTATACCATCATGACTTGCTGTAAAATTAAAAAAACAGACTTTATCACTTGGAAGGCTTAATGTTTTCGCCCATTGAGTCATTTTTGTAGTATTTGCAGTCAAAATTGAGTGTGCAAGCAGAGGAGGCAAAGCAAAGTTATAAACCATCTGCGCCTCATCCTCACCACTTCCAAAATATGATACATTCTCATTGTGAGGTACATTTGTCTCAGTAATTATAATAACCTCAGGAGCAACTTCGTGAAGAACTTCACGCATAAGCTGAATAAGCTCATGAGTCTCTTTTAAATGTACACTTCCACTTTCTACATCTTTCCAAATAAAAGCAATAGCATCAAGTCTTAAAAGTGTAGCACCCTTTTCAATATAATAAAATAGAGCATCTAAGATAGCAAGAAGTACCTTGTAATTTTTATAATTTAAATCAACTTGATCTTGACTAAATGTTGTCCAAATATTTCTAACACGCCCATTATTATCAACAAACTCATGAAGTAGTGGTGAGGCACGAGGACGTACAATTTTTCTCAAATCTATAGTTGGATCTATATCTATAAAAAAATTATCATACTCAGGATCATTATTTAAATATGCTTTAAACCATTTAGAGTACTGAGAACAGTGGTTAATTACACCATCGAACATAAGTCTAAAATGCTCACTTAAAACTTCAATTTCTTTCCATGAACCCATTTGAGGATCCACACTACTATAATCAACAACTGAAAAACCATCATCTGAAGAGTATGGATAAAATGGTAAAATGTGTACAGAATTAATTACATCTTTTATATGGGAATCTAAAAATTGTTTAAGTGTCACAAGTGGAGCCTCATAAGTTCGTCTTACCTGATCGCCATAAGTTATGAGTATTACATCTTTTTCACTTATTTGATATGTTATATCTGAAGTAATGCGTTCTTTGTACTTACACCACATATCTACAATTAATTTGTTAGCCTCTTTAGCATCTTCACTACTATAAAGAACTCTTAAACGCTCTTCAACAGTTCTTTTTTCATAACATCTCATTTTTCATTGTCCATCTTTACTGCTTCACAAAATTTTTCTGAAAACTCAGGTGAGACTGATCTTACACTAATCCAAGCAGAAAGAGATGGAACTCCAAGTGGATTTTTAAGAAATTCATCTTCTGCCTCATTAAGAGCATCTACAAAAACATCTACAGCTTCATACTCTTCTTGTCGACTGTAACTTAATCCATTAATTTTAGAAAGAGCATTATATTTTTGAATAGTATATTGAGCCTCTTTTGTGTAACTTGCTAAAAGTGTTTTAAATGTAGCTTTTGTAAATACAACTCCATCTTGAGATAAGACACGAAAAATTGTTTGTGCAATATCATTTGCCATTTTTTTAATACCACCACCATCAATTTTACCTAATGGTTGATGTTTATGCTCATATGTATCTAAAATCTCAGTTTGACAAATTCTTTTTACTGATGTTTGATCAAAAATTTCACTAAGAGTTGAGACTTCAAGACCCCAAGTTGGAGAGATTCTAATACCACGTGCAATATTTCTTACAAATGAGAATTCACCTGAGAGTGCATAACGAAAACTATTCATATACTCTAAATATCTACTCTTACCAATTATTTTTTCCAATGAACTTAAAAATGGACTGTAAAAAAGTCTATTTGCTCTACCATGTAGTTTATTAGTCACCCTCGAATAATAACCTTTATTAAACTCAAAATCGAGAGCTGGATGCACAACCGGATATAAAAGACGTGCTGGAATATCACGTGTATAATTTACAATGTCACAATCATGCAGAGCTATTGCGTAAGCATTTTTATCATTTAAGATATATCCCATCATAGTCCAAACATTACGCCCCTTACCAGGAATATTAATACTGCTAAATCCATGCGCACTTAACTCTTTATATAGTTTCTGTATATGAGGTCCATCGTTCCATAAAACATCAACATCTGTCTCTATTACAGACATCATCTTTTTTACTTTTTCAAACTCCTTCTTCGTTGCCTTATCAAGACCTAAAACAATTTTATAAAGATATTTAACATCTTTTAATTCCTTGATAATTGTTTTCATAGCATCTGTCTCAAACTCAGAGTAAAGTGCTGGTAAAAGGAGTACCATACTTCGTCTTTTTGAATGCTCTAAAAGTTCAGTCTCTAAATCTTCTAAAGATCTACTTCCAACCTTTTGTAATGTAGTTATAATTCCATTTTGAAAAAAGTCTGCCATTGTCTCTTACCCCCTAATTGCTATCATAATGTCCATCACATTTGTACCCGTATAACCTACAGAGATTAATGAGCCAACACGCTTAAAAAAACTATTTGAACTAAAGTTATTAATATACTCATTTATACTTAGATTAATATTATTTGCACTATTTTTTGTATCTAAACTAATCACAGCGCCAGCATCATCTGAATTACCATCTATACCATCAGTACCAGCACTTAAAATTGTTATATTTTCATCTAACTCTCTTAATGCTGTAAGCGCAAAGTGCTGATTTCGTCCACCAATACCAGAGCCTATAACATTTACTGTACACTCACCACCTTGAATTAACACCTGATTCTTTTTAAGTTTTTTAGCACTTTTTACAAACTCAATTGCGGCACTTTCAACATCACCATCGACACTTTTTTCTACTATCTTTACCTCATACCCTAAATCATTTGCACAATCTGCACTAGCTTTAAGAGCAGATAAATTATTTGAAATAATTACATGATGTACATTTGCTTTTAACTCTTTTAGTGTCTCTTCAATGCCACCATTTAAACCACTTTCCATTACACTTTGAACACTTAATGGTAATTTCTCATAAACATTATTCCCTTTTAAAAGCCTATATACATCATCAAATGTCGTAGTATCAAAATAAAATGGTGCAGATGCAATACTCTCTAAATCATCACCTATAACATCTGAAATAACTAAAACGATAATCTCTGCTTTAGTAGAAATTGCCAATCTCCCACCTTTTACTAAAGATAGATGCTTTCGAACAGCATTAATCTCATTAATAGCAAAACCATTTTCTAATAATATTTTTGTAGTTTTAGAAAATTCTTCTAAAGTAATACCAGTAAATGGGAGTTCCAAAAGTGCGGAACTTCCACCTGAGAGGCAATAAATAAGTAAATCTTCACTACTCATTTTTTCTAATTCTGCTAACATAACCTTTGAAGCATCAACACTTTTTTGAGTAGGTATTGGATGAGTTGAATGGTGATGATTACTAAACTTTAATTCTGCACCTTGAATTGGAGAGACAACTACGCCATTAGTTATTCTATTACCTAATATACTCTCCATCTCTTGTGCCATGGCAAATGAAGCTTTACCAGAGCCACATAGATAAATATTTTTGTAATTTTCTAAGTTATACTGTTTTTCTAGCACAGTTAAAATATTTTTATCTAAATTGACTGAATTATTTATTACATTTTTAGGTAACACAGCAGCAATAGCAGCATCAAACATCTTTAATACATCATCTTTTTTAGACACCAAACACTTCCTTCAATGAACTATTCCACCCTTTTGAGCTGTGAAATTTTGCTCGCATTAAATTTGGTAAATCAAGAACTATAAATCCCTCATTATGCCGAGGAAGTAAAATAGGTAAATCAGCAGATTGAAGCATTTGAATGTCATTTTTACTATCGCCTAAGGCAATGACATATGGCTTTACTTTTTTATTTTTTTCAAAAAGTTCTACAACTTTTTTTACAGCAACTCCCTTATCTTGAGTAGCTCCAATAAGATGGTAAAACCTACCACCTTTTGTAATTTTAAAGCCCTTTTTATCTGCCTCTTTTTCTAAATCTATTAACTGATTATCATCATTTAATATAAATGGCTCAGTAAAATCACGACTCTTCGCCATTTTTGCGTGGTGATTATCTAAATCTGTTAATCTTGAAACTTCATAAGCACTCATATGTGAAAAGGTACGTAAGTCAAAATCTTTTGTACATTTTTTAAAAAATTGTTTACATTCACAATAACTTTTACCTAACTCTATTATCTTAAAACCATCTTTTTCAATATACTCATCAACTTCAAAAGTCTCATATCCAAAAGGAATGAAAATACCTCCACCATTTTCAACAATAAATGGTTCACTAATATTCATTACTCTTTGAAGTTCAATAACTTCAACTGCTGTTTTACTCGTAGTAAAAATAAGAGGAATCTTATGCTTATCTATAAAAGAAAGCATCTCTGCTGCTTCAAGGTAGGAGTAATCATTGTGATCTAATAAAGTTGCATCTAAGTCTGTAAAAATTATACTATTTTCAATTAAATTCATCACGAGAGTGTATCAAAAAGAGTAATAAATATCAAACATAAAGTAATATAATTTTAAAATTAAGTAAAACTTAGCAGACTATTCATCAAAGATTAAAAAAATGTATCCAACAAATTTCTCATCTTAAAAACATCGTTCTCAATATTAACAGCCTGTCTAAAACTAGCAGCCCCGCTATAACCTTTAGAGTAAGTATGAAGATGTTTACGAAACATAGCAACACCACGCTCCCCATAAAACTCTATCATCTTATCATAATGTTCAAGCACTATATCATGACGAATCTCACTACTTACCTCTTTAGTATCATGCTTTAATTGATAAAAAATCCAAGGATTACCAATTGCACCTCTACCAATCATTACTCCATCAGCTTTTGTATACTCTAATACCCATTTAGCTTTATCAAAATCTGTAATATCACCATTTGCAATAACTGGAATTGATACTGCCTCTTTCGCCTCTTTAATAGCATCATAATCAACTGTAGCTTTAAATTTTCCTGCACGTGTACGTCCATGAATTGCAATAAAATCAGCTCCTGCTTCTTGTGCTGCGATAGCTATTTCAGCAGGTCTCTTTTCTTCAAAACCAATTCTAACCTTTACACTAGTCATACTTTTATTTGAGGTCTCTTTTATAGTTTGAATAATATTTTTAAATAGTACTAAATCTTTAAGGAGTGAACTTCCTGATCCGTGAGAGACAACTTTTGGTACAGGACATCCTGCATTCAAATCAATAATATCAATACCATCTTGCGTATTTAAGTATTCAACAGCACTTTTAATAACTCCAACTTCTGCACCCGCAATTTGAACAGAGTATGGATTCTCATTTGAACTTTTTTCAAGCATCTTAATACTTTTTTTTGAACCATAAGTTAGAGCATTAGAGCTAACCATTTCACTAACAGTTAAATCTGCTCCAAACTTTTTAACAACGCTACGAAAAGGAAGATCTGTATAACCCGCTAAAGGGGCTAATACATAAATTGGTGTTCCAAAAGAGATAGGAGGAGGCATTACTGATTAAACAAATAAATTAATATTATAAATCTCGCCTTTTTCTTTAAGACTTAAATATGCTTTGAAAGCTTGGAACTCATCACTTTGTGAATTTTCTAATAACTCTTTTGCTTTAGCATTCATCTCTAAATCTAAAAGAACATAAAGTAGCGCTTCTGTAGCATCTTCGTTCTCTTCACTTAATTTCTCAAAAAGATTTACACATAAATCAGGTTCTAGACAATTATTAAATTTCTTAGCAAGTTCTAAATACTCACTAGCATCAAGCTTAACTGAGTTTACTAAAGACATCATATCATCAATAGTCAAATTAAGTGGATTCTCTACTGCTGTTACACGTTCGAAAACAGTAACTAAAGTCTCTTTATCCATCCATTGACGATATTTTAATATTTTAGCAAGATCTGCATTTTTAACTAAACTTTCATAAGCTTTTTTACGTAAATCATCAGGATAATCATTTGATTGTGTTAACAGTTCATCTGCAATTTGAGGTTTATTATTTAACTGGTTTAATTTGTTCTGTATTGTCCATGAATTATTACTATCTAAATGATAGGATTTAAGCTCAACATCTTTTCCATTTTTAATATTTTCAAGTGCTTCTAGTAACTCCTGAATTTTTTCATTTTCATGAACATGTAAATCATCATTAGGATATATTGTACTATGTTGAAGAAGTTTCCCTAGAAATCGATAACGTTCAGTTACAAACTCCTGCTTTTTATCTAACTGTAAATATCCATAATAAAATGCATCTACAAAACGATCATAATCTTTTTGATAACTTCTTAAGCGCCAAAAGTTTTTTAAAGAGTAATACATCATATGTGCAACAGAAGCTATGTAAAATAGGATAAGTGGTGTAATAATTAAGAATGCTATTGGCATTGCAGGTAATGCATACTCTTTGTAGTGTAACGCATAAGAGTCTTGCGTAGCAAACGCATAAACAGACCATCCTACTGCGATAATAAAAATTAGTGACCCAATCGTATAACGTTTTAAATACATTTTTGTCCCTTAAGCATTATTTTTTTCAGCAATCTCTCTACAATCAATACAATATTTTGCATGTGGTTTTACCTTAAGGCGCTGTACACCAATATCTTCTTCACACATGTCACAAACACCATAAGCACCCTCATCAATTCGTAAAAATGCAGCTTCAATCTCTCTGAGTTCTGCAGTTTGTTGAACACCAATTGCATTTTCAACCATATTATCATTACTAGCTGATGCAAAATCACCCTCATCGTTTAACTCTAACTCTTTGAGCATATTGAGTTCACTCTCAACACTACTAATATTTTTAATAATCTGCTCTTTACGCTCATTAAGCAATCCTACGAAATGTTCTAATTCACTATCTCTCACTTTTATCTCCTACTATTTATGATAAGGATGGTTATTTAAAATAGCCAACCCGCGAAAAATTTGCTCAAATAAAACTACTTTTGCCACTTTGTGACTCATTGTAAGTTTACTTAAAGAAACTGAGTGATCACATTTTTTGACAAAAGCTTCATCAAAACCATGAGCGCCCCCAATAAAAAATTGCACTGACATTTTATCACTTAATAACTTACTAAATTCAAAACTATCTAATTCTTTTCCATTAGGATGTAATACAATATTATACCCTTTATTTAAATATTGTTCATAAACATCTGAATATGCGCTTTGAGATGACTCTTTACCTTGAATTTGTGCATTTGCAATTTTTGTATTAAAAAGGTTTTTATCTTCTACCTTTGCAAACTTATTTATCATTTTTGACAACTCTTTTACAACATTTTCGTACAAATTTTTTTGCTCTTTTGCGATTGAAAGCACACTAATTCTCATATATATTACTTCCAACAACTTTATATGCAACATCAATTTTGTCACTAAGTTTTAATCCACCAATAGCTGCTACTGGGTGAGCTGATTTTTTAGAGTACTTTATTAGTTTTTCACCAAGAACATTAGAAATCTCTTTTGTAGTAGTTTCTCTATAAGCTCCAAGTCCAATATAGTTTAAATCCATTTTATTGGCTAACTCTATTTCAGCTTCATTATGAGTAGATAGACCAAATAGTTTATCTTTACCTATGAATTTGCGTACCTTTTTAGAGGCTTCAATTGAATTTAAATCAAAATTTTTTAAATCATCTTGTCCAAGATGTATTCCATCGCAGAACTCCACCAATTCAATAAAATCATTTATAATTAAAAATCCATCATACAACTTACGAAGCTTTATTAACTGCTTTTTTGAATACTCCACATCAGAGCTTTTATTTCTGTACTGGACAACTTCTGCTTTATTTTTTTTTACACGCTTTACAAATTCTTCAAGACTCATATTGTACTTTAACAATAAATCTTCATCACACAAAGCGTACAGTTTCATACTCTATTTATCCATAAACATTTTTAAAAAATCAGAGAGCGTCTGCTTCATATCATCGCGAGTTACAACCATATCAATTGATCCATGCTCTAATAAAAACTCAGCTCTTTGAAAACCATCTGGTAAATCTGAACCAATTGTCTGCTTAATTACACGTTGACCAGCAAATCCAATTAGCGCTCCAGGCTCTGCAATAATAATATCACCAAGCATTGCAAATGATGCACTTACTCCGCCCATAGTAGGATCTGTTAATACAGAAATATAAGGAAGTCCCTCTTTAGCAAGATGAGCCAAAGCTGCTGAAGTTTTTCCCATTTGCAATAAAGAGTATGCACTCTCTTGCATTCGTGCGCCACCACTTGCACTAATGATTATTAATCCATGACGTTTTTCCATTGCTCTATTAATTGCACGAACAATCTTTTCACCCTCAACAGAGCTAAGTGATCCACCCATAAAACTAAAATCAAATACTACAAGTTCAACGCCACGACCATCTATATTACAAGTTCCACTAACCACACTAGAAGTTTTACCAGTCTTTTTTTTAGCCTCTTCTAAACGCTTTTTATAACTCTTTTTATCGACAAATTTAAGAGGATCTACTGGTTCTAAGTCACTATCATGTTCAACAAAGGTCCCCTCATCTACAAGAAGCGCGATGCGCTCTTCTACACCAATTCTAAGGTGAAAGCCACATTTTGGACACACATAATGTTGATTAAGTACCTCTTTGTAGTACATAATGGCTTGACAACTGTTACATTTAATCCAATGTGTTGGTGCATCGCCTTTTTGTGGAAGTTCTCGTTTTTGAGAAAAAAGATCCATCAAGCCCATTAAAGCTCCTCATTTAATAAAATACTACTCAACTGCTCAAAAACCTCTTTATCATGACTAACAAAAAGAATTTTATCATCTCTATAAACATGTAAATCACTACACATAAATAGACCTGCTTGAACATCAAAAGCTCTAGCTTTAGCGCCAAATATTACAAAACGCACAGAATGTGCGTACGCTAATGAGACAGCCACGGCCCCTGGACTGCGAAATTTTAGCATATTCTGAGTTAATTTGTTAATTAATTCATGGTTAACTCGTGCTTTTTCAAACAATCCTATTTTAGAAATTGATTTTTTAGATACTGTCTCAAAATTTAGACTCTCTAATTTAGCAGACTCAAACTTCTCTTTAGTTTTTATAAATATATCATCATTCGCAAAGTTACAAATAATACCTACCTTAGTAACATCATCTTCGACTAATGCAATTGATGAACCAAAATATGGAAAACCAGAAGCTAAATTATCACTACCATCTATTGGATCTAGAACAATTTTTGCCTCACCATTTCCAACTTCTCCACTCTCTTCAGAAATTATCTTACCAAATGGACTTAAGTGTTTAACAAAAACTTTTTCTGCATTTAAATCAATAACAGAACTCATATCTCCACCAGCACCTAAACTGACATACTCAAAATCTGATGTTTCAAGTTTTTTTAGTAAAATACTAACCTCTTTACAAGCTACAATAGTTGCTTCTATGAACTCTTTATACAAATTCAATCCAATTCTATTTAATTAAACTCTTAATAATTGCTGATGCTGCTTCTCTACCATCATAAGCAGCTCTAACAACTAAATCTGCGCCACGATAACAATCTCCACCAGCATAAATGCCAGCAGTTGTAGTTTGAAAATTTTCATCAATTGTAATTCCTCCCCACTTGTTTGTCTCAACACCATTTTCAGCTAAAAATGATGGAACTTCAGGGTTAAACCCAAGTGCCATAATGACAATATCAGCCTTTACTCTAAAATCACTACCTTTAACCTCTTCAACTCTTTGACGCCCACTCTCATCTTTAGCGCTAAGAGATGTTTTTGTCATAATAATAGCATTCAATAAGCCATCATGATCTAGGCTAATCTCTTTTGGACTTGCATAAAAAACAAACTCTCCGCCCTCTTCAACAGCATTTTTATACTCTTTTTTAGATCCTGGCATATTAGCTGCATCTCTTCTATAAAGACACTTAACACTCTTTGCACCCTCTCTAATTGCTGTACGAACACAATCCATAGCAGTATCTCCACCACCAACGACTACAACATTCATATCTTTTACATCAAGAAATTTATCATACTTTAAACCAAAGTTTTTAGCCTGTATATTAGTTAAAAACTCCATAGACACAACTACACCCTTACTATTTTCATGTGGAATTTTTGCCTGTTTAGCTTTTGTCGCGCCAATTCCTATAAAAATTGCATCATGATTGTGTGCTAGTTCATCAAAACCAATATCTTTTCCAATCTCACAATTGAGATGAAGTGTCATACCTGCATCTTCTAACATCGATATACGACGTTTTACAATGTTTTTATCCAATTTAAAGTTTGGAATTCCATAGGTTAAAAGACCACCAGCACGCTCAGCACGCTCATACATATCAACTGCAATTCCTACGCGTAAAAGATATGTAGCAACTGAAATTCCAGCAGGACCTGAACCAATAACTGCAACTTTTTTATTCACGGTAATTCCAGGAAAATCTGGTTTGAGACCTTGCCTGAAACCCTCTTCTGTTATGTGTGATTCAATTGAGCCAATTGTAATAGCACCATGACCATCATTTAGTGTACAGTCACCCTCACATAAAACATCATGTGGACATACACGACCCATAACTTCTGGAAAAGGTGATGGGTCATTTGAGAGTTTAAAAGCAAGTGGTAAATCTTTTTCACTAATAGATTTAAGCCACTGAGGAATGTAATTATGTAATGGACATTTATTCATACAAAATGGATCACCACACTGAATACAACGTTCAGATTGCGTAGAACTCTCATTAGCATCATATATCTCATATATCTCATCAAAGTCTTTAATACGTTCTAAAACTTGGCGTTTTCCAGGTTCTATTCTCTCAGTAAATAAAAAATTCTGCATATTAATCTCCTTCTTCTACACTTAGTGGCATTTTCTTCATATCTTTTGGTTGAACAAGCCAGAAATTTCTAATTTCAACACGAAAGTTTTCTAAAATTCTTCCAGCTTTCTCACTATTTGTCTCTAGGTAATATTTTTGCAATAGACGCTTTAAGTAGTGTCTAGCTTCATCACCCTCATCAGTATCTATTCTAATAGCTTTAACTAACTCTTGATTTACGTTTTCAATAAACTCATGAGGTTCATCATATACAAAAGCAATTCCACCAGTCATTCCAGCACCAAAGTTAATTCCTGTTTTACCTAAGATTGCAACAACACCACCAGTCATATACTCACAAGCATGATCTCCTGTACCCTCAACAATTGCTAATGCACCAGAGTTTCTAACTCCAAAACGTTCACCAACAGTTCCAGCGACATAAAGCTTGCCACCAGTTGCACCATAAAGACAAGTGTTCCCTGCTACTGAAAAATCACTACTGCTATCATTAGGAGTGATAATTATTTTACCACCGTGCATACCTTTACCAACATAATCATTTGCTGCACCATTTAAGTATATAGAGACACCATTAATCAAAAATGCACCAAGTGATTGACCACTTACACCATCTAATTTAATAGTTATAGTTCCATCAGGTAAACCAATATCACCATAATATTTAGCAATCTCACCACTTAATCTTGCGCCAAAACTTCTATGAGTATTCTTAATTGTACGTTTAATCAATACACCATGTTCAGGTCTACTAATTGCAGGTTCGGCCTCTTTTACAACATCTTTTTCAAACTCATTTTTATCAAATGGTTCATTAAATTTTTGTTGAGCTGTATCTATACCATCAATTCTATATAAAATTGAACTAAAATCAAATTTTTGAGCAAACTTGTCATCTATCACACTAAGTAAATCACTTCTACCGACAATCTCTTCAATTGAATTAAAACCTAACTCAGCTAAAATTTGACGTACATCTTCAGCAACTGCTGTAAAATAGTTAGTAATTTTTTCAACTGTCCCATGATAATGCTCTTTACGAAGGTACTCATCTTGTGTTGCAATTCCAACTGAACAGCGATTAATGTGACAGATACGAAGCATTTTACATCCAAGAAGAGTAAGTACTCCCGTACCAAACCCATAACTCTCAGCACCAAGCATCGCAGCTTTAACAACATCAACTCCAGTTTTGAGTCCACCATCTGTTTGAAGTTCAACTGAACCACGTAAATTATTAACCTTAAGCGCATTATGCGCTTCACTTAGTCCAATTTCCCAAGGATTACCAGCAAATTTAATTGAAGTAAGAGGTGCCGCACCTGTTCCACCATCTCCACCTGAGATAATAATTTTATCAGCATAAGCTTTTGCAACACCCGCAGCAATTGTTCCTACACCTGCAGTTGATACAAGTTTTACAGCCACTCGTGCTTCAGGATTAACCTGTTTAATATCAAAAATAAGTTGTGCTAAATCTTCAATTGAGTAGATATCATGATGTGGTGGTGGTGATATTAATGTAACACCAGGAACTGTATAACGAAGTTTTCCAATAAGTTTTGATACTTTATGACCTGGAAGCTGTCCACCCTCACCCGGTTTAGCTCCTTGTGCAACTTTAATTTGAATCTCTTCAGCAGATCTTAAATACGCCGGCGTAACACCAAAACGTCCAGATGCAACTTGCTTAATTTTAGAATTTTTTATTGTATCAAAACGCTCTGAATCTTCACCACCCTCACCAGAGTTTGATTGGCCACCTATTGTATTCATAGCCTCTGCAATACACTCATGTGCTTCAGGTGAAATAGAACCTAAACTCATTGCTGCACTTGCAAAACGTTTAAAAATTTCATCTTTTGATTCAACTTCATCTATAGATATTGAATCTCTATCAGATTTAAACTCAAAGAAATCTCTAATCATTTTTTTATCACGTGAATTTATCATATTTTTAAGAGTACTATAATCTTCTACTTTTCTACTCTCAGCAGTTTTATGAATAGCATGAATTACATCAGGACCAAAGTCATGAAACTCTCCACCATTTACATGTTTATAAAAACCGCCAACTTTAAGAGGAAAAATTGCCTTCTTCTCAAAACTAAAAGCACTAGCATGAGTTAATCGAATACGCTCATCTAAATCATCATACCCTAGACCAGAGAGTAACGAGTGTGAATCTGTAAAACAGTCATTTACAACCTCTTTAGATAGACCAATAACATCAAAAAGAGCAGAGTTTCTGTATGATGCAATTGTGCTTATTCCCATCTTTGACATTATTTTAAGTAAACCACCATTAACTGCATTATGAACATTTTTAAAAGCATAACGACACTCAATATTTGCAAATGCTGGTGAATCTTCAACTCTTTGTGCGACAGTTGCAAAAAGCATGTATGGATAAACAGCACTTGCACCATAACCAATCAATGTAGCGGCTGAATGAGAATCATAAACTTCACCACTAATTGCTACTAAAGAGACTAAATGACGTACTTTTTGCATACGCAATATTTGGCTCATACGCCCGATTGCCATCTGCATTGGAATTACTGGTTTTAATTCACTTAAGCCTATGTCTGAGAGTACAACTATTCTTACACCATTTTTTACTGCATTTAAAACTTCATTAGAAAGTCTATCTAATGACTCTTTTAGTGAACTATCCATTATCGTACTAAATGTACTATTTTTATAACAACTCTCAAATCTTGGATCTTTTTCATTTCCAAAAGAGAGTAAAACGTCTAACTTCTCTTTTGTAATTACAGGAGATATTGCTTTAAGGCGTTTTGCATGATTTGGATTCTCATCTAAAATATTATGCATCTCTCCAAAACCAGTATTAAGGCTCATTACAACACGTTCTCTAATTGAATCTATTGGTGGGTTTGTAACCTGAGCAAACTTTTGTTTAAAATAGTCACTAAAATTTCTCTGTTTATTACTAAAGGCTGCGAGTGGAGTATCATCACCCATAGAACCAGTCGCCTCTTTACCCTCTGTAATCATAGGTTCTATAACTTGATTTATAACCTCTTGAGTGATATTAAAATAGCGTTGACGCTCAATTACATCATCTTCGACAATACTTGCAGTATCACAATATGGACGCTCTACATGTTCTTGAAGATAGACCATATTATCATTAAGCCACTGCATATATGGGTTTGAACTCTTTAGGTACTCATTAATCTCTTCATCTTTTAGTACTTTTGCATACTTCAGGTCAAGTCCTATCATCTGACCACTTTGAAGACGTCCGCGCTCTATTATGTTATCTTCTTCAATATCTATTACACCATATTCACTCGAAATTAATAGAGTTCCATCTTTAGTAATTGTATATTTAGAAGGACGAAGACCATTACGGTCAATTACACAAGCAATATAGCGCCCATCAGTTAAACTAATTGCAGCAGGACCATCCCACGCCTCAAAACATGTACTTGTATACTCATAATATGCACGAAGCTTTGCATCCATGTGTGGTGAATTTTGCCATGGCGCTGGAACTAAAGAGCGTGCAGCTTTAAAAAAGTCCATTCCATTTGCAAGTAGAAACTCAAAAAAGTTATCTACACTTGCACTATCACTAGAGCCTGTTTGTAAGATTGGCATTATTCTAGCAATTTCATCATCACTTAAAATTTCACTTTTAATTGATTCACTCTTGATAGCGACATTAAAACGATTTGCTTCAACAGAGTTAATCTCCCCATTATGAGCAATAGTGCGAAATGGTTGAGCTAAACGCCATTTAGGCAGAGTGTTAGTTGAGAATCTTTGGTGAAAAAGAGCAAAAGATATTTCAAAGTCTGGATTAGCTAAATCAGGATAAAACTCTTTAATATGAGTTGGCATAACCAGACCCTTATAAGAGATAGTTGATGTAGACATACTTGCAATGTAAAACTCACTATCATGAAGCAAGGCATGTTCAATCTCTTTACGCGCAATGTATAGAAGTGCATCAAAACGTTTTGTACCCATAAGTGAAGATGGTGCTATAAAAAATTGAATAATATTAGGAAGGCTTCGCAGTGCCTGCTCACCAAGTGCATTAGTATTTACTTCAACATTACGCTCTAGCAATATTTTCAGATCATTTGATTGACAATAATTTCTAAAAATCTCTAAGTGTTCATTATTTCTTGTAAAAACCATAGCAATAGCATATTGTTCAGGTAGTTCAACACCACGCTCAAGAGCTATTTTTGACATAAACTTATGAGGCATTGATAAAAGCATTCCGCTTCCATCACCACTTTTACCATCAGCTGCAACAGCACCACGGTGCATCATACGTTCTAATGCAATTATTGCATTATCAAGATTAGCATGGCTAGGGATATTTTTAATGTTAGCTAAAAGCCCAAATCCACAGTTATCTTTAAATGAAGTTAATAAATCCATCGTAAACCTTGTAAATTAATATTATTTTAAGTAAAAATATAATATTTTAACGAAATTAGTGTTGCATTATACAAGAAACAATTTTAAAGGCTGGTTAAGGGTGGATGGATTTATCTTAAACGTAAACCGAGTTCACAACGAAGACCTAATTGTATCTGTACTATCTAGGCATGAACTTCTTACTTTATATAGGTTTTATGGCGCACGTCATTCGCAAATACAGCTAGGTTATAAAATTGACTTTGAAACTGAAGCAAATGCTGGTGTAACAATTTCAAGACTACGTAATGTTCTACATTTAGGTTATTCATGGCTTTATGATTTAAAACGTTTAATGATCTGGCAACAGTTTTCACAACTCATGTATAAACATTTACAAACTAATGATGCAGAACTTGATTCTATATATTATAATCTACTAGAGGATGCTGCGAAAATTTTTGAAAAACAGAATCCTAAGCGAATTGCTATTGAATCTTATGTCAAACTTCTTAGATATGAGGGTAGACTTCATACAGAGCATTTTTGCTTTATTTGTGAAGATGTAATTATAAATAAAATTTCTTTGGCAAGAGCCTTTTTGCCAGCGCATCCACAATGTATAAATGCATTAGAAGTGGACTCTCAGGCGATAGAATTGCTATTTAGAGAGTCGAATTCAATGTTTTTGAGTGACATAGAAGTTGAGCAAATTTATGCTGTTTTACTCGAAGGACTGTAATAGTAAAATATAAATGATTATTATCTAACTTAAGTTTAAAGTAAATTTTCTTCTGTTACAATAACAATAATATTGTGTTATATCTAAAGGTACCAAATTGTTTTCAAAAATGAAAATTCAAGTCCAGTTTATTGCCCTCTTCCTTTTAATGGGATTAATACCATTTCTTATATCCACTATAATTTCTTATTATGTTTCATCAGATGTGATAGTTGAGCAAAAGTATGGACAACTAAAGTCAGTTAGCGATATTAAAAAAGCACAACTTCTTAAGTTTGGAATGGAACGTAAAAATGATTTAGAGGTTTTAGCAAAAAATGGTGGTACTAGCTACGCTGTTTATCAATTTATTGACTATTATGAAAGAAATGGCGTGAATGATGATGGAACTTTTAAAACTGAAACAAGTGAATACTCTACACTATATGAAGTCGCAGAGATTTTTAGAGAGTACCAGAAAATATATGGTTATAACGACGTATATATTTTAGATGCAGCCCATGGGTATGTTATGTATAGTAATTCAAAAGGAAAAGATTTAGGTGCAAACTTAAAGACTGGCAAACTTGCAACTACTGGACTTGGTAAACTTTATAATAAAGTCGTTAGTACTAAAAAAACATCTTTTATAGATTTTGACAAATACTCACCTAATGCTGATAGACCAACTGCGTTTTTAGGAACACCAATTTACGATGTCGGTGAATTAGTTGGTGTGCTAGCTGTTCAGTTTCCAATTAATACACTAAATGAGGTTATGCAACAGCGTTCAGGAATGGGTGAAACAGGAGAGAGTTATATAGTTGGTTCAGACAATCTACTACGAACAAATAGTTTTAGATCTCCTAAAACATACACAATTCATAACTCTTTTGAGAACCCTGATAAGCTTAGAATAAATACAGCTGCTGTAAAAAATGCTTTAGCTGGTAATACTGGTCAAGAGGTTGAGACAAATTACTTAGGATCAACTGTTGTTAGTGCATATACACCAATTGATTACTTAGGTACTAGATATGCAGTAATCTCAGAAATAGAACTCTCAGAAGTTCAATCTGGAGTTAATACATTAAGAGATATTTTAATAGGAGTTGGTGTTGGTGTATTAATACTCATAATAATAATTGCTAATCTATTAGCTCTCTTCTTCGCAAGACCACTAAATAAATTAAGTGAGATAATAGATACAATATCAACAAATAAAGATTTAACAACAAGGGTAAATATAAGTGGAAACTTCGAAATAAATTCAATTTCAAACCACTTCAACCACTTAATTGAAAGCCTTAAAATTGCTATTGCTGGTGCTAAAGAGACGGGAAATAAAAATAATGAATTATCAGACAAACTAAGTACCACTTCAATTGATATTGGTGAGCGTAGTGAGCATGAACTAGAAATTGTTAGTGCGACAACGCAAAGTGGTAAAAAAATGAAAGTGGCACTAGATAGCACAAAAGCAGATTCAGAGCAAACAAAAGATGATATACATGAAGCACAAACAAATCTTGATGAAGCTAGCCAAGATGTAAATAATCTAGTAGAGAAAATTCATAATACTGTTGAGAGAGAGATGGCTCTAGCTGAGCGCCTAAATGGACTTAATCAAGATGCAGAACAGGTTAAATCTGTTCTAACAGTAATTAGTGATATTGCAGATCAAACAAATCTACTAGCTCTTAATGCTGCAATTGAAGCTGCACGTGCTGGTGAACATGGTCGTGGCTTTGCCGTTGTTGCTGATGAAGTTCGTAAGCTTGCTGAGAGAACACAAAAAAGTTTAACTGAGATTAATGCTTCAATTAACGTAATTGTTCAATCAATTACAGATTCTAGTGAACAGATGAATCAAAATACAGAGGTAATTCAAGAGCTTTCAAATGTTTCTATACAAGTTGAAGAGAAACTACAACAGACTGTTGAAATTATGAATAAAGCTACAGAGATGACTGTTAAATCAGTTAGCGGTTCTATTACAATGGGTAGAGACACTGAAAATATTATTGGTAAAGTAGAAGAGATTAACCAAATCTCAAAATCTAATACTGAGAGTGTACGTGAAATTACAGACGCAGCAGCTGATCTTAACCACCTTGCTAACGAACTAAGTAAACAGCTAAATCAATTCAATACATAACATCATCAACTGTTTTGGCAACTCCAAAACAGCTATCAAAATTCTATAAGGCTAAGTGAGATGTTAAGACTCTAGCCTTTTCGGTATCTTTTTTTATAGCCTCTTTCAAAGCTATAAGACTTTCAAATTTTTGATTGTCTCTAATGTAATCTACTATAAATAGCCTTACTCTCTTAATATTCTCAACTTCGCTATTTAAAACATGAACCTCTAGTGCATAAGAGCCATCTGTTGTAACTCTATGTCCACTAAAGATAACTGCTGCTCTATGATTTATCTCATTATCTAATTGTGCAAATGCAGCATATACACCCTCTTTAGGTAATAAAAAGTCGCTATTTGCTAAATTAAGTGTTGGATAAAGCTCTTTTTTACCAAGTCCCTGTCCAGATATAACAGTTGAATTTATAGAGTACTCATAACCTAAAAGAGAATTTGCTTTTTTAATATCACCTTTGCTAATTAAATCTCTAATGGTTCTAGCATGTACACTAATTCCATTTTGCTTAAATTCAGGTACAACTATTACCTCACCATCAAACATTGAAATTAAATCCTCTGTACTACAACTTCTATTATTGCCAAAATGAAAGTCATAACCTACTACAACTCTTTTTAAAGATAAAAATGAGATTTTTAATTTTGCAATAAATTCTTTTCCGCTAAATGAGCGTATTTCATTTAAATCGAAAAATATAATCTCATGTGAGCAGTGGCGTTTTCTCTCTAAAAGGGGAGTTAAGTTTGCGTACCCTGAATCAATAACTAAAATAGCACCATTAGCGCCTAAATGTTTAAGAAGTTCTTGATGCCCACGGTGCATTCCATCAAAACCACCAATTGCTATTGTATCAATGTTTTCTAAAGTGGTAGAAATATTCAGCATTGCCCTCTTTTCCTTTCAACTTTGACTCTTCTGTAGTTACTAACTTCCAATCTAATTTTTCATAAGCAGTTAAAAAATTAAATTTTGCGACATCAACAGCATAATTATCCAAGACTACTCCAGCACGATTACGCTTGGCATTTTTACCTACCTCAAATTGAGGCTTATATAAAATAATTATATCACTTTGAGCTAGACTGTCTATGGAATCTAATAGATATAAAATACTCACAAATGAGACATCACATGTTACAAGCTCATATGAATATTCAGATTTGAACTCTCTAATATCGCAATTCTCAAAACTAGTAACTCTTTTATCATTTCGTAAAGTCTCATGAAGTTGCATAGTTCCAACGTCAACAGCATCAACATGTTCTGCACCATGTTCTAATAAAATTTGAGTGAACCCACCAGTACTCGCGCCAATATCTAAACATCTTTTAGAAAATATCTCAACTCTATTTTCTAGTAAAAATGTAAATAGCTTTTCAGCTGCGCGACTTACATACTGAACATCTGCACTAACTTCGACACTCATAGAAGTAGCTACTTCAAATGATGGCTTAACTATAATTTTACCATCGACTAAAACTTTTGAATTTTTTATTAACTCTTGTGCTTTATTTCTACTTTGTGCTAGCTTTTGGGAGGCTAAATAGTTATCAAGCCTCATTTAGTTCCTCTTCACTTATACATGTTACACCCAAAGACTTTGCCTTTTCTAGCTTGCTTCCAGCGCTCTGTCCATAAATTAAAAAATCTGTTTTTTTAGAGATAGAAGAGGTAACTTTAGCACCTAAAAGCTCTAACATCTGCTTTATCTCATCTCGAGGTCGCATCATTGCACCTGTTAAGACAACTGTTTTAGAGTAAAATATAGATGTCTCATCAATATCTTGCCTTGTGCTAGAATCTGGTTTAATCAACATTTTAAGTTTTTCTAACTTTTGTTCATTAACTCTAAGAAACTCTAAAATTGATAGTGCCATCTGCTCACCAAAACTATCAAGTTCTAATAAACTCTCCAATGTAGCATCTTCTAAATTAGCGCCAAATCTTTTACACAAAGTCTTACTAGCAACTTCACCAATATGCTCTATTCCTAAAGAGTTTACAAAACGCCAACATTCAGCACCTTTACTATCTTCAATAGCATCTAAAAGCTTTTGTGCCTTTTTCTCTTTAAAACCATCCAGACTAAGCAATTGTTCTAATGTTATAGAGTAAATATCGCTTAAGTCATGAACTAGTTTTGCTTCATACAATGCTTCTGAAACCTTATTGCCAAGTGTATCAATATCCATACATCCCTTTGATGCAAAATAGATTATTGAATTTACAACACGCGCACTACAGCTCATATTTTGACACTTAATAAGCGCACCCTCATCTAAAAGCTCACTACCACAAACTGGACACTCTATAGGACGTTTAATAAAAGCATCTTCATCTTCACGCTCATGTGAAATTACTTTTACAATCTTTGGAATTACATCACCACTTCGTAACATTACAACCTTATCACCAAGACGAATATCTTTACGTTCTATTTCATCGAAATTGTGCAAGCTTGCTCTTTCTACTGTAACGCCTTCAATATTTACAGGTTCTACAATTGCAACAGGAGTAACCACCCCACTACGTCCAACTTGAAGAGCAATATTCTTTAAAATTGTTGTTTTTTCAAGTGCTGGAAATTTATATGCGCTTGCCCATCTTGGAACTTTTACAGTGTAGCCTAACTCCTCTTGCGCTCTTATTTCATCAACTTTTATAACCATTCCATCTAACATCATACTAAAGCTTTCACGATTTTGGTTCATCTGTGCATATGCTTTTTCTATATCATCATCTGTTTTACACTCAAAAATCATTGGAGGTTCTCTAAATCCCATCTTATAAACCTCTTTCATTTTTTGACTAAGAAGTTTATGATTTAAACTATTCTCACCAATACCATAAGGCAAAAAAACTAAATTCCTAGAAGCTGTAATACTAGGGTCTAATTGTCGTAAACTACCAGCTGCTGCATTACGTGGATTTGCAAAAAGTGTCCCACCCGCATTTAAGCGCATCTCATTTATTCGTTCAAACTCATCTTTAAAAATCAATACCTCACCACGAATTTCTAAACGATCATTATGAGGAATTTTTAGAGGTATAGATTGAATAGTACGAGCATTTTGAGTAATCTCTTCACCAATAGATCCATCACCTCTAGTAATTGCTCTAATTAATTTTCCATCTTCATAGATTAAGTTTAGACTTGCCCCATCAAACTTTGGTTCACAAAAAAAGCTAACATTCTCTTCATATTTATAAACTCTTTTTATCCATTTTCTAAGTTCATCTAAATTGAAAATATCCTCTAAACTCCACATTCTTTGCAAATGTGCCGCTTTTGTAAAACCCTCAAGTAAAATGTCACCAACTCTTTGAGTTGGACTATTTTCTAAAATAAGATCTTGGTTTTCTTCTTCAAAAGCAGACACTTTTCTGTAAAGTCTATCATACTCTTCATCGCTAGCTTTTGGATCATCTAAAACGTAATATTGATGTGCATAATAGTTAAGTTTATCTACATCTACTCTATAATTTTCTTCTGTATAATCAAGTTTTGCCATAAAGAAATTATATCTAAAACTAGACTTTTACTTTACCTATAAAAATCTATTTTTAACTACTACTCTATTTCTTCCGCCATCTTTAGCTTCATATAACGCATCATCTGCATCTTTTAATATATCATCGAAATTTTTATGCTTAGTATTTAACTCTACAATTCCAAAACTAGATGTAACTTTAAAACCATTTGGTTCTAATCTCTCAATTGCAACTCGTATATTTTCAGCTTTTTCTTTTGCCATATTAACATCACAATTAGTTAATACAATAACAAACTCTTCACCGCCATAACGTGCTGCAATATCTTCATTTCTAGTAGATATTTTAAGCTCATTTGCAATCGCTTTTAAAACATCATCACCTACTTGATGTCCATGTTGATCATTAATCAATTTGAAATGATCAATATCTAGCATTATGACACTCATATCTTCTCTATTTCGCTTTGCTTTTGATAAAAGTCTTCTAGCTTCATCAAATAGAAAATGCCTATTATACAAAGAAGTAAGTCCATCACGCATTGCTAGTGAAAAAAGCCTATCATTAAAGAGCTTTAACTTAACATGCGTCTTAACACGAGCTCTAACAATTGCCGCGTGTAGTGGTTTTGTTATGTAGTCAACAGCACCAAGTTCTAACCCTAGCTCTTCACTAGTATCAGAATCATTACCAGTTACAAAAATAATTGGTATATCTTTTGTCTCATCTTGATCTTTTAATTCCCTACACACATCAAAGCCATCCATATCTGGCATTAAAATATCTAATAATATTAGATCTGGAGTAGGCTCTTGAAGTGAAAGTTTTAGTGCAGTTTTTCCATTTGTAGCAACCTTTAAAATATAATCATCTTTTAATATCGCGGCTAGTGCTTGAACATTTGTTGCTACATCATCAGCAATTAAAACAACTGGTTTTCTTAATTCTTTCATTTTTACACCTCAGTCAATTTATCAATAATTTTTAATGCTTCATCAAACTCAAAAGAGTTTGTTTTTAACTTCAATTTAGAGAGCAATTTATCTGTATCTTTATTACCTGAACCTTTAAAAAGCTCTATATCATCAGTATCTATAAATGTTCCTTGCTCCAGCTTTTGGCGTAACTCTTTTAAGGTATCTATAAAACTGTCTCTATTAAAAACTATATTAGATTCTTCAATACTTTCTAACCCATTATCTCTATTTTGTAAAATAGAATTTAACTCTTCGTAAGCTTGTGTAGCTTCATTAAAAAGAGATTTTGCGCCATCTAAGTCTCCAACATTTGCAAAATGTTCGATTTTTTTTGCTATATCTTGTAACTTCAACCCACTAATATTTGCAGAAGATCCTTTTATACTATGTGCATGTAGCGCACTATCTTTAATGTCCCCCTCATCTAAAGATTTTTTCAACTTCTCAAACTGTTTAGGTGTATCATCTAGAAATGCTTCAATTATCCTTTCAATTAATGAATTTTTATTAGCTAATCTTGCAAATAAATCTTTTTCATCAAAAACTACTAACTCTTTCTCTTTAGTATTATCTATATTAATATCAGAAGTGGTAGCTTCAACATTTAACCATTTTTTCAATACTTCAAGTAGCGTATCTGGATTAATTGGTTTTGCTAGATAATCGTCCATACCAGAGATAAAGCACTTCTCCCTATCACCCTTCATAGCATTAGCAGTCATTGCAATAATTGGTATCTTAGTATTAATATCTCCAGCTTTTCCAGCTCTAATTGCAACGCTAGCCTCATATCCATCCATAATTGGCATCTGGCAGTCCATAATAATAATCGTATATAAGTTAGTCTCGTACGATGCCCTCAATGCAGATATAGCCTCTTTACCATTATTGGCAATATCTGCATGTAATCCAAAGGTCTCTAAAATTCCAAGTGCCACAAGTTGATTTGTAGCATTATCCTCTACTAATAATATTCTTGTATCCTCAGGCCAATTAATACTCTGTCTCTCCTCTTCTAGCATATTTAGACTATCTCGAGTAAGGATTTCAGAACTACTCTCCAAAGTTGCTGAATCCTCAAGCAAAATATTAAGTGCCTTAAATAAATCCTTTGTGGTAGTTGGTTTTGTAAAAAATCCGTTAAAGCCAATTGAAGCATAAACTTTTGCATCACTACGTGAACCTAAAGATGTCATCATAACCATTTTCATACCATCGCACTCCTCTCTTGTCCTAATATCTTTTCCTAACTCTTCACCATCAGTTTGAGGCATATGCATGTCAAGAAGCGCTATATCAAATGGAGGTATTATATTTTTATCTACCTGAGCAACTATCAAATCAATTGCACTTTTAGCAGAACTAGCTTCTGTAACATTCATACCCCAGCGTAGTAGCTGTTCACTAAGAATCTCTAAATTAACGCTATTATCATCGACAATTAAGACACTTTTACCCGTAACATCAACGCGTGGCATTACCAACATAGAGTGTTCTGATAAACCAACATCAATATAAAAGCTAAAAGTACTACCTACACCAACTTCACTTTCTACACTAATTTCACCACCCATAAGTTGAGTTAACTGTTTAGCAATGGAAAGACCTAAACCTGTTCCACCATATTTTCTAGTAGTTGAGCTATCAACTTGTGAAAATGAGTCAAATAGCCCATCTAACTTATCTTTTGAGATACCTATTCCCTTATCTTTTACACTAGCAAAAATAGTGGCACTTTTTTCATCTTTAACTTTAAGTGAAACAGTAATTACAATTTCGCCCTCAGATGTAAATTTAATAGCATTTCCAACTAAATTTGTCATAATCTGTCTAAAACGTCCAGGATCGGCAACTATTATAGTTTTTTCAATATCTTTTGTGTCTAAAATAACCTCAACACCCTTCTCTTGCGCTCTAAAAGAGATTGCCTCAGCAAAATCACCTAACTCATTTCTTAAGTTAAACTCTATATTTTCAAGCTCTACTTTTCCAGCTTCTATCTTTGAAAAATCTAAAATATCATTTATAATAGTAAGAAGCGATTGCGCACTAGTTTGTGCTATAAATGCTTGATGACGTTGAGTATCGCTTAGCTTAGAGTTAAGTAGTAACCCTAACATACCTAACACTCCATTCATAGGAGTTCTAATCTCATGACTCATGCTAGCTAAAAATTCAGCTTTTACTTGCGCTCCGACTTCTGCTTGATTTTTTGCAAGAACCAGCTCTTTATTTATCTTGACTTTTTCTGTAATATCTGCACGAATTGCAATATAGCTTTGTGGTTTTCCACTAGAATCTAAAAATGGAACAATGGTTGTATCTACCCAGTAATAGCGCCCATCTTTTGCAATATTACGAATTTCAGCATGCCAAACATTACCGTTACTAATTGTGTGGTACATCTCTTTCCAAAAATCTACTGAAAATATGCCAGAGTTTAAGATTCTATGATTTTGTCCAACAAGTTCATCTTTTGAATACCCACTTATCTCTACAAACTTATCATTAGCATAAGTGATTGTCCCTTGTACATCTGTAATAGCAACAATAGCGTGAGCATCTAGTGCTAATTTTTGTGCAGAGAGTGCGCGCAATGCATCTTCAGCTTCAATTGAACGCTCTTCTAAAATTGCTTCATTCTCACCAAGCTGCGTGACCATCTTGTTAAAGGAATCTGCTAAGAGTCCTATTTCATTTTGTGCTTCAACATAAACAATATTTCTAGCACTACTATGTGTAATCTCTTCACTAGCTTTTGCAAGTTTTTTAATTGGACCAGTAATTTTTTTAGATATTAAAAAAACTATTATCAAAATAATAACTATAGCCACTAAAACAGTTATAATACTACGTATTGCTATCTCACGTGAAGAAGATAATGCTGTATCTTCATCAATTTCACTAATTAAAACCCATTTAATACCAAAAATATCAATGTCATTATGTATCCCTATTACATTTTTTCTATCAGGTCCAATATATGTAGATATACTAGAATGGTTAGACATACTATGCTCTTTCATCTCCTTGATATGCCACAATTCAAAATTTTTAGTATCAATTTTACGATGTAAAATATCATCAGGATTACTAATGGAAGAGCGAAGAAATCCATCCTCACCAACAATATAGTGTGTAAAACCTATTCTATGTTCTTTCTCCTTCAATTGCGAAATCATTTTATTTGTTTTAAGTTGAATAGAAATTGCACCAATTATATCTCCAACTTCATTGAAAAAAGGAGCAGATATAAAGCTATAAATTCTATTATTAGATGATTTATAATGTTCTAAATCCGAAAAATTAATTTTTCCATCACTTAAAGTTTTACGGCATATGTTAGCAAAGCTTGTAGTAGAGTATGCCCCACTAAATAGATTTGTGCCTAAGTCACTCTCCTTTTTAACACTATAGAGCAAGTTTCCATTTTTATCAATCATAAAAATATCATAAACATAGTCATAGTTACGCGAGATATTAATAAAGTCGTTTTGATAATCTTTAACAAGCAACATATACTTAGGAGTCTTTACATACTCACTAAGAGATAAATTACTCTTAATAAATCCATCTTCTAACCTAGAGATAAATTCTAGTTTTAATTTATCTTCTGACCAATTAGTAATATCAGTTTTACGGTAATGGAACCAGTTATTAATAAAAATTATATGTGATGAGGCAGTTCGTTTAAGATTAGTGGTAGTGTTTTCCTTCAAATAAGTAGAGCTACTTACATATGTTTGCCATGTAACTACTAACATTGGAACCAAAGATAGAATCAGGAACCAGCCAATTAAAGTTGCAGAAAGAGACTTGTACCAACGAACTTTAGTTTTTTTCATAAATAAGCTTTTTTTTAATTGTATCTATAATATCTCGTTATCTTAACACAAAAAAAATAGAAAAATTTTAAATATGAAAAATAATATACCCTATTTATCTAATTTTCAATGTAATTAAAGCTATCAAATTAGATACAAATGATATTATCCAGAATCTTACAATAATCTTATTCTCAGCCCATTTTTTCATCTCAAAATGGTGATGTATGGGAGCCATTAGAAATACTCTTTTTTTACGTAGTTTAAAACTTCCAACTTGTAAAATAACTGATACCGTCTCAATTACAAAAATAAGTCCTATTAAAATTAAAAGAAGTTCGCTTTTAGCAATTATTGCCATATATGCAATGAAAGCTCCAATGCTTAAGCTGCCACTATCTCCCATAAAAACTTCAGCAGGATGACAGTTGTACCATAAAAAACCAATCAAAGCACCAATTAAAGCGCTACCTATTATTACAACCTCACCAACAGCAACCATTTTTGGCATAAGTAGATAACTACTAAGAACTGCATTTCCAGTAATATACACAAAAATAGAAAGAGATGCGAGTGCAAAAATAGATGGCACAGTTGCAAGTCCATCTAAACCATCTGTTAAATTAACAGCATTGCTAGATGCAACTATAATTAATGCCCATAAAAAAGGTGCGAAAAACGACATGTCTAAAACTGCATGCTTATAAAACGGAGTATATAATTCATGGTTAGCACCAAAGAGATATAGGTAAAAACCTATAATTAAAGAGGCTAAAATTTGAAAAATAAGTTTTACTTTTGGAGTTAAGCCAGCACTATTTTTACGCTTTAAAATTTTTGATAAATCATCTTTTATGCCAATCAATGAAAAGAGTGAAAGTGTCAATAGTCCAGCTATTACATAGTTATTATTCAGCTTTACAGTCAAAAATGATGCAATAAGTGTAGCTCCAATAAAAACAATACCACCCATTGTTGGTGTACTTGCTTTTTGCTGATGAGATTCTGGTGCTAAATCGTAAATAGGCTGTTTAATGTTACGCCCTTGCGCCCAAGATATGAAGCGTGGCATAATAAAAATAGTTATTAAAAGAGAGAAAGAGAATGCAGCACCTGCACGAACTGTAATGTATTGAAGAATATTTATATCAAAATATGAATAAAGCCAGTAAAGCATACACTTCCCTAATAGACTTTTTTGAAGAAGCCTAATATAATTAAAAGAGATATTTTACTATAATTTTGCTAAATATAACGCAAGGACATATATTGAACGCTACAAAAAAAGCAGTTTTAGTCATAACTGATGGTATTGGCTTTAGCCAAAATGTAAAGAGTAACGCATTCTTTACAGCAAAAAAACCAACTTATGACCGTCTTTTTGCAACTGTTCCACACTCTTTAGTTCAGACTTATGGTATTGGAGTCGGTCTGCCTGAGGGGCAGATGGGAAATAGTGAGGTTGGACACATGAGTATTGGAAGTGGTCGTATTTTATACCAAGATTTAGTAAAAATTTCCCTAGCTTTAGAAGATAATACAATGGGTTCTAATAAAGTCTTTAATGAAACTTTAAATAAGAGTGAGAGAGTACACCTAATAGCACTACTTAGTGATGGTGGAGTACATTCGCATATTGAGCATCTTAAAGGCTTAGCGCTACTTGCAACAGATAAAGGAAAAAAAGTCTTTATTCACGCTATTACAGATGGGCGTGATGTTGCACCAGATAGTGCTAAAGAATACCTAAATGACTTATCTTCAATTTTAAATGAGAATATTACACTAGCTACTATTGGTGGACGTTTCTACACAATGGATAGAGACAACCGTTGGGACAGAGTAGAAGTTGGCTATAGAGCTATAGTTGAAGCTACTCCAAAAACTTCACTAAGTCCAAATGATTATGTAGCTGAATCTTATAAAAAAAATGAGTTAGATGAGTTTATTGCCCCTGCTTCATTTAGTGGATATGACGGAATGTATGGCGGTGATTCAGTCATTATGGTAAATTTTAGAAGCGATAGAGTGCGTCAAATTACAACTGCACTCGGTGATGAAAGTTTTAATAAATTTGAAAGATCCATAAAGAATTTAAACATAGCAACCATGACACAATACTCTCAAGACTTCTCATACCCTATACTTTTTCCAAAAAAGAGTGTTGAAAATACTTTAGCTGAAGTCATCTCTAACGCAGGATTAACACAACTACATACAGCAGAGACTGAAAAATATGCTCATGTTACTTTCTTTCTAAATGGTGGAGTTGAAGAACCACTTAAAAATGAGACAAGAGTACTAATTCCTAGTCCTAATGTAAAAACTTATGACGAGCAACCACAAATGAGCGCTCCTAAAGTGACCGAAGCTGTACTTAAGGCTATGGATGAAAAATATGATTTTGTAGTTGTAAACTATGCAAATGGAGATATGGTTGGACATACTGGAAACTTTGACGCTGCTATTAAAGCTGTAGAGACTGTTGATGCACAACTAGCACATATTATTGAAAGTGCTGAGAAAAATGATTACGCAGTTGTAATAACAAGTGATCATGGAAACTGTGAAGAGATGAAAGATAGTGATGGGAATACTTTAACTAACCACACTGTTGGAGATGTTTGGTGTTTTGTAAAAGCTGATGGTGTTAAGCGCGTTGAGAATGGCGGACTAAATAACATTGCTCCAACTGTTTTAAAACTTATGAATCTTGAAATTCCATCGCAGATGGATCACCCACTAATATAAAGGAAAATAGAAAATGACATTTACTGGTAAAAACGTTTTAATTACAGGTTCAAGTAGAGGTATAGGTGCAGAAATTGCAAAAATTTTAGCATCATATGGACTAAAAGTGTGGATTAACTACCTATCTAGTGCGCAAAAAGCAGACGAGCTTAAAGCTGAAATTGACTCATTAGGATATGACTGCGCTGTAATTGGATTTAATGCCTCTGATGAAGATGCGTTTGCTGAAGCTATTAAGACAATTGTAGATAGTGATGGGGAGCTATCATATCTAGTTAATAATGCTGGAATTACAAAAGACAAACTTGCAATTAGAATGAAAATGGATGATTTTGATTCTGTAATTAAAGCAAATCTAAACTCAGCGTTTATTGGTAGTAGAGAGGTCCTTAAAGTTATGAGTAAAAAACGTTTTGGCGCAGTCGTAAATGTAGCTTCAATAGTTGCAGAAACTGGAAATGCTGGACAAGTAAATTATAGTGCGAGTAAAGGTGGAATGATAAGCATGACAAAAAGTTTTGCCCAAGAAGGAGCGGCACGTGGTATTCGTTTCAATGCTGTAACTCCTGGTTTTATAGCAACAGATATGACAGCTAAGCTAAATGAAGAGATAACAAAAAACTACATCAACGCAATCCCACTAAAGCGCTTTGGACAAGCTAAAGAGGTCGCTTCTGCTATTGGTTTTTTACTTAGCGATGAGGCATCTTATGTTACGGGCGAAGTATTAAAAGTAAATGGCGGATTGTTAATGTAATAAAGCTATTTTATGATAGAATGGCGCTCATAATATAAAAATTCAGGAGAATAATAAATGGCACTTATCGAAGATATAAAAGAAGTTGTAGTAGAGCAACTTAGTGTTAATGCCGATGAAGTTAAAGAAGAATCAAAATTTGTTGAAGATTTAGGTGCGGATAGCCTTGATGTAGTTGAGCTAGTTATGGCTCTAGAAGAGAAATTTGACATTGAAATTCCAGACGAAGAAGCTGAAAAGATTCAAACTGTAAAAGACGTTCTAGACTACGTTTCTAGTAAACAATAATTTATAGGCTGTTTGAACATAACTCATGCAGCTAACAAAAACTTCAAACAAGAGCTTTGCTCTTGTACCAGTGCAGAGATAAACTTTAGAGTTTATGCCAGAACTGGTACATAATAAAAAGTCTAAGGAGAGACATTGTCAAGAAGAGTCGTAGTAACAGGCCTTGGAATGATCAATTCAGTAGGAAAAGATAAAGAGAGTGCATTTCGTGCAATTTTAGATGGACAGTGTGGAATAGATGAAATCACACTTTTCGATGCTAGTACGCACTCTGTACGTATTGCTGGAGAGGTAAAAGATTTTGACCCAAAATTAGTTATGAACCCTAAAGAGGTAAAAAAAGCTGACAGATTTATCCAACTAGGTCTTCATGCCGCACTTGAAGCGATGAAAGATGCTTCATTTGATGAAAATTTAGATAAAGAGAGATTTGGAATCAGCTCTGGCTCTGGAATTGGTGGACTTACAAATATTGAAAAGAACTCAATAGTTTGTGAGACTCGTGGACCTAAAAGGATTTCACCATTTTTTATTCCATCATCTTTAGTTAATATGCTTGGTGGTTTTATATCTATAGAACATGGACTGCAAGGGCCTAACCTTTCAAGTGTAACAGCGTGTGCTGCTGGTACTCATGCTATTAGTGAAGGTGCAAAAACTATTATGCTAGATGGTGCAGACCAGATGTTAATAGTTGGCGCAGAATCTGCAATATGTGCTGCTGGTGTTGGTGGTTTTGCTGCTATGAAAGCATTATCTACTAATAATGAAAATCCAAAAAGTGCGTCTCGTCCTTTTGATAACGCAAGAGATGGTTTTGTAATGGGTGAAGGTGCTGGTGCGCTTGTTCTTGAAGAGTATCAATCAGCAAAAAATAGAGGTGCGACAATTTATGCTGAACTAATTGGATTTGGTGAGAGTGGAGATGCTAACCATATAACCACACCAGCTCCAGGTGGAGCAGGTGCATTAAGAGCTATGAGGGCTGCTTACAAGATGGCAGGTGAACCAAAAATTGATTATATCAATGCCCATGGAACTAGTACAAAATACAATGATCTTTATGAGACGATGGCACTTAAAACTCTTTTTGGAGACAATGTTGCACCTGTGAGCTCGACAAAAGGTCAAATTGGTCACTGTCTAGGTGCAGCTGGTGCTATAGAAGCAGTAGTTTCAATAATGGCTATGCGTGATGGTATTATGCCTCCAACAATTAATTACAATGAAGCAGATCCTGAATGTGACCTAGATTACATTACTGATGGAGCTAGAAAAGCTGACTTAAATGTTGTTATGAGTAACTCTTTTGGTTTCGGTGGAACTAACGGTGTTGTCATTTTTAAAAAGGTTTAAATATTGATGGCAACCTATTTAGATTTTGAAGAGAGAATTCGTACCATACAAGATGAAATAGCAACCGTTGAAGCACGTCAAGATATTGAAGCAGTTCAAATACTTCAAAAAGATTTAGAAAAAGAGGTAGCAAAAACATATAAAAACCTTAGTCCATTTCAAAAACTTCAATTAGCACGCCATAAAGATCGTCCATATGCTCTTGATTATATAAATATCTTAATGCGTGATGCTTATGAAATTCATGGTGATAGACACTATAGTGACGATAAAGCAGTAGTCTGCTATTTAGGTTATATCGCTGGACAAAAAGTTATGGTAATTGGTGAGCAAAAGGGACGTGGAACAAAAAATAAACTCCTTAGAAACTTTGGTATGCCAAACCCAGAGGGTTACAGAAAAGCTCTACGTGCAGCGAAAATGGCAGAAAAATTCAAAATTCCTGTACTAATGTTAATAGACACTCCCGGTGCGTACCCAGGTATTGGAGCAGAAGAGAGAAATCAGAGTGAAGCTATTGCTAGAAACCTTTTAGAACTTAGTCAACTAGAGACAATTACTGTCTCTATTGTTATTGGTGAGGGTGGAAGTGGCGGAGCGCTTGCTATTGGAGTGGCTGATAAGTTTGCAATGATGCGATACTCTGTATTTAGTGTCATTTCACCTGAGGGCTGTGCAGCAATTCTATGGAATAACCCAGAGATGTCAGAACAAGCTACAAAAGCTCTTAAAATATCAAGCGATGAACTAAAAGAGCAAGAGCTAATCGATAATATAATAGATGAACCATTGATTGGCGCACATAGAGATAAAGCTGGTGCGGCACAGGCTATTGAAGATTACTTTTTAAGTGTTATAGAAGAGCTTTCAGTAATTGAACCAAAACAACGTATGCAAAATAGATATGAAAAATTAACCTCTTATGGAGCATATACTCAATCAGAAAAGTAATATTATGATACAATTGCAACCAAAAATTATAGTATTTTTGTGATTGTAGTAGATACGGCTCGTGCTTAACATTGTGGTGGTTCAAATTTTCCACTACGAAGTTTCTTTAAAGTCCTCAAAATAGGATTTTAAAGAGGCTTTGTCTTGATGTTTTTTAGATGTATACAACAATTATTAACATTGAAACAAAACTCTATTGTTATGCGTACGTGGTGGAACGGTAGACACGCTACCTTGAGGGGGTAGTGCCTTACGGGTGTGGAGGTTCAAATCCTCTCGTACGCACCATACTTAAACTTCAATAATTATTTACATAATATGATAAGACTTTAATCAAAAAAATAGATGACACTATGAAAGTCATGCAAAAAAAGCGAATAACATTGTAATCGTATATTATCATTTAATTATTAAATATTATTATAATATTTACTTTCTAAATATTGAAAATATTTCATCTTGTCATATATATTTATAGAATAGCTACTATTATAGTAGAATACATTTTAGAAAAATTATTATAAAAAAGGTAGTCTATTAGTGTGTAAACCAGTTATTAAATGGGTTGGTGGAAAAAGACAATTAATCAATGAATTAAAAAGCTTTTTACCAACAAAATATAATCGTTATTTTGAACCATTTATAGGTGGCGGTGCATTATTCTTTTCTTTAAAACATCATAATAGTTTTATTAGCGATTATAATAATGAATTAACTAATCTTTATACCATCATCAAAGATAAGCCTAATGAACTAATTAAAGACCTCAAAAAGCATAAAAATACAGAAGAATATTATTATGAGATGAGGGCATTAGATAGAGATGAAAAAAAATATAAACGATTATCTAATGTAAAAAAAGCCAGTAGATTTATATATTTAAATAAAACTGGTTTTAATGGTTTATATAGAGTTAATAAAAGTAGTCAGCATAATGTTCCATATGGAAAATATAAAAATCCTACATGGTTAGATGAAGAAAATTTATTGGAGTGTAGTAAATTATTAGCATATACTGAAATACAAAATGGCGACTTTGAAACGATAAAAGAGCATATAAAAAAAGGAGATTTTGTATACTTTGATCCTCCTTATGTCCCATTAAATGAAAATTCTTTTACCTCCTATACACACAATGGTTTTGATAGTGATATGCAAGAAAGGTTAAAGCACCTATGTGATTATATAGATAGTATAGGTGCTTACTTTATGTTATCTAACTCATATACAGATTATATTTTAGATTTATATAAAGACTATAATATAAAAACAGTAATGGCAAATAGAGCTGTAAATTGTAAAGCTACAAGAAGAGGTAAAATTAAAGAAGTTGTAGTAATAAATTACAAGGTGGGTTCTAATAGCAAAGCCTAAAATAAATACTAATCAATCTTGGATTAACATATTTGATAAATATAAAATTCTTAATACAATAAAATCAACTGGATATGCTGATATTACTGCTGATGAAATAAAAGCAGTTGATGGTAAAGAAGCTCGACTAATGACAAAGGTAGATTTTAGAGAAAATTTACCATCTGTTATGAGTAATGATGGTTTATCTATACTGGCAATAAAAAATGGATTATATAGAATTGCCAAAAATGACCCTTTTATTGATATAAATGAAAAAATTACTACTAAAATAATTAATATACCCACTCCAAAAGATATTATTTCTATTAATCCATTTAATATAAAAAGTGAAAGTGGAGCATTAGATATTGCTTATATATCTAAAATGTGCGAACATACATTTGAAGAAGAAAGTCATTTAAGTATAAGAGGACGATTGAGAGGACAATTAGATTTTAATATCGGCTCAACCCCATATAATATAGACGGTGTTCAAATTGAGGTTGATGGTGGCTATGAGGGGCTTAATAATATACACCTAATAGAAGCAAAAATTGGTTTTAGAAATAATATTAATATTAGACAACTATTATATCCTCAATTATATTGGGAAAAAGAAACTAAAAAATCAAAAAAAATCAAAAGCTATGTGTTCTATCTACATAATAATATTTTCAGATTTATCCCTTATGTTTATGATGGAAAAATTGGATATGCAAACCATAGTGAAGAAAAAGCATTTAGATTTATAGAACCGCATTCAAAATTTTCAATGTACCATGTTGCTATAGATGAGACTAAAATAGATGGCAATGTTCCATTTCCTCAAGCTGATAAATTTGAAAAAGTTCAGGATATGTTATTTGTAATATCACAAAGTGACTGTATAAATAAATACGAACTAAATTTAGAGTTTGATATTGTAGTTCGTCAAATAGATTATTATTTCAATGTTCTAAAATGGCTAAAAGTTTGTAAAGAAGAAAATGAATGCTTAATATTAACAGAAACTGGAAAAAGAATAATTGAACTACCTTTTAAAAAGAGATTAGAAGAATTAGCAAAAATTGTTTTTTCGGAGCCAATAACAAATAACTTTTTACATAATAAGCCTATAACTGATGGCATGTTTGACAAATACAACATGAGTAGTGAAAGTACACAGCGAAGAAGACTACAAACGGTAAATGCTTGGATAAATTATTTTAAAGATATTTTAGAATAGCGGCTAACTTTGTAGTCCCACAGTTAGAAATTAATCACTAACTATTTCTCAACTTGCCATCTTTTTCGAAGAAGGGAGGCTAGAGGTGTAGCTTTACGTTACAGATTATAGCTGAGATGGAATTTTAAACGCTCTCTATTTTATCGAATTGATTTCCTAATTATCTATTAAATTCTATGATTAAGTAGAAATATAAACTACAATGAAGTTTTCAGTGGATAGTATTTCAAATCGTGATGGAATTTACACGTATTTTAAAATAAAAATATAGTTTTATATTTTTAAATATTGAGGGGGATTGGATGAAAAGTCTTAGTAAGTTAACAGCATTACTTTTAACTAGTATTGTAACAACGTCTATTGCTTATGCTTCTGGGGATTCAGCACTGCAAAAAGTGATGAAAGACAGAGGACTAAGTGAGCAAGATATTATTCGCGCAGCTAAAACATATAATTCAAGCGGAATGCACGATAAATATGTAATTTTTAGCTCAGGTGGTCAAAGTGGACAAGTAATTGTTTATGGTGTCCCATCAATGCGTATTTTAAAATACATAGCTGTATTTACACCTGAACCATGGCAAGGTTATGGTTATGATGAAGAGAGCTTAAAAGTTCTTCGTCAGGGAAATATTCGTGGTAAAGAGATTAATTGGGGAGATACTCACCACCCTGCTTTAAGTGAAACTGATGCTAAGTATGATGGGCGTTGGCTTGCAATTAATGATAAAGCAAACCCTCGTATTGCAATAATAGACTTACATGACTTTGAGACAAAACAGATTGTTGTAAATCCTGTTTTTAAATCAGAACATGGTGGAAGCTTTTTTACTCCAAATTCTGAATACATTATTGAAACTGCTCAATATGCTGCACCGTTTGACAACAATTACCATTCAATTGATGATTATAAAGAGTCATATCGTGGTGGTGTTACAATGTGGGATTTTGATACAAAAATTGGTCGTATTAATGAGAAGGAATCTTTTACTATTGAGATGCCTCCATATATGCAAGATCTTAGTGATGCTGGTAAAAACTTCTCAATGGGCTGGGGATTTACAAATAGCTTTAACTCTGAGATGTATACAGGTGGAATTGAAGAGGGAATGCCTCCAAATGAAGCTGGTATGAGTCGTAACGATACAGACTTTTTACATGTATATGACTGGGAAAAATTAGCTGCATTATCTAAAGATAAGAAAAATGTGAAAATGATTAATGGACATAAAGTCATTCCAATTGATGTAGCAGTTAAAAACAATGCTCTTTTCTTAATTCCAGAGCCAAAATCTCCACATGGTGTTGATGTTAGTCCAGATGGAAAATATATTATTGTTTGTGGGAAACTAGACACTCACGCCTCAGTTTATAGTTTTGAAAAAATCAAAAACTTAATTAAAACTAAAGACTTCCTTGGAACTGACCCATATGGAATTCCAATTATAGATATGAAAAAAGCTTTACATGGTCAAGTTGAACTAGGTCTAGGGCCATTACATACACAATACTCTAATGTAGATGGTGAAGTTTATACATCTTTATATGTTGACAGTCAAATTGTTAAATGGAACTATAAAGATCTAAAGATACTAGATAAAATTAATGTTCACTACAATATCGGTCACTTAGCTGGAATGGAGGGTAAAACTGCTGATCCTCAGGGTGAGTATATCATTGCACTGAATAAATTAACAATTGACAGGTTTACTTCAGTTGGACCACTTCATCCACAAAACCATCAACTAATTGATATTAGTGGGAAAACAATGGATATGCTTGTAGATATGCCTCTTCCTCTAGGTGAACCTCACCAAGCTGTTGGTATTAGAGCTAGTAAACTGCATCCAACAGTTCGTTACACAATGGGTACGAATACAAAAACTGGAAAAATTCATAAAGGTAAAACTTTAGCTGGCGAAGAGAGAATTGAGCGTAAAGGTAATAAAGTTACTGTATATGCGACACTTGTTCGTTCACACATTAATCCGGAGAGAATTACTGTAAATAAAGGTGATGAAGTAACTATTTACATGACAAACCTAGAGCGCGCTCAAGATGAGACTCACGGGTTTACAGTAGATAACTATAATGTTCATGCGTCACTAGAACCAGGTGAGACATCAACAGTTAAATTCACTGCTGATTTAGAGGGTGTGTTTCCTTATTACTGTACAGAGTTCTGCTCTGCGCTACACTTAGAGATGATGGGTTATTTAATGGTTAAAGATCCAACCAAAAACTATGTGAGTGCTAAAAAACTTCAAATGAAATCTATGTCACCAGAAGAGTTAAAAGGTGAATATGACAAAGTTATCGCGGTTAATGCTGCAACTGACTCTGTAATTCAAAGTGTTGTTGCATTTTTAAAAGAGTACCATTTTGAGAAATATCCTGATGTCGCGGCACTTGCAACTGATGCGCTAGATCAATATGGAAAGATTCCTGAGCAGAAGAAAAAAGCTAATGATGCGATGAAAGCAAAAGATACTGAAAAAGCTATTTTGTTTGAAAATATGATATGGCAATATATGGTCAAAACTGCTGATGTTGGAATTAGAGCTAAAGATACATTGGTAAAACATATTGCAACTAAACAATCTCCTTCTGCTGCACGTGGTGCTGTCGCATTTAATGAGGGTGGATGTTCAGGATGTCATGTTGTTGGTAAAGTTAGCTCAGGTCCTGATTTAACTGGTGTTCTAGGTCGTCATAAAGATGGTGGTCAATGGGTAGCTGATTTTATTAAAAATCCAAAACATAAATATGGGGATCCTTACGTTAAGGCAATGATTGATTATTTTAAAATCAAAATGCCAAATCAAAATATGAATGATAAAGAGATTACAGATATGATTGAATACTTTAAATGGATTGACGAAAACGCAAACTTATTTTAAAATATATAAACTACAAGAAGAGATTCTTGTAGTCTAATATTCAAGGAGCTAACTTGCACTCAAGTTTTTTAAAATCAAAAATATTTACTTCAATATCTTTAATATTATTGACATATTTTTTTACATTTCCAACAGTAATGTTTCATGGTACATTAACTGATATTTATCAAAATACATTTAATGAAAATAGTTCGTATTCAGATGAAGTTTGGAACTATTACAATAGTAGCAGATATAAAAGTGTAAATACACCTAAAGAATCACGAAATAATCTTTCTCAGATGATTGAGTCTGGTTCTGAAATTGGTGTCGCATCAACTCCAATCTGGTATGTCTCTTTAGAAGCACCAAACTATCCTAAAGTGGCTTTTCCTGAGGGTATTCCTGTATATTTTCATTTTGATGGATTTAGTGGAGAGGTTCATGAGATGAATACAATTAACCACTACATTGGAATGGATCCTATGTGGAGAGGTGGTAAGTTTGAACGCAATATAAGTGTATATGCACTACTTTTAGTTACACTAATTTTTATCTATTTTATTGCATATGACTCGAAAATATTTACTATTTTAATGTTTATACCTGTAAGTCTACCTATACTTTTTTTAGCAGATTATGCCTACTGGCTCTATTGGTTTGGACATAACTTGCATAATTGGGGTGCATTTAACATTAAACCATTTATGCCCACTGTATTTGGAGATGGAAAAGTAGCACAGTTTATTACACACTCATATCCAAGTAGCGGATACTACGTTTTAATGGCAATATCAATTTTATCAATTTTGGCAATACTTGCTAAGAAAAAAGCACTAAATGCAATCAATGCAAAAACTATTTAGTATATTTGTATTTTTATATGCAAGCATACTATATGCTTCACCACTACAAGATGCAATAGATGGAGCAAAAGATGGCTCGATTTTAACACTGAATGCTGGTATATATGAGGGAAACATTGTTATAGACAAACCTTTAACTATTGTCGCTAAAGAGGCTGGCGTTGTTATTAAAGGTAGTGGCATTGGCAGTGTAATTAAAATAAAAAGCTCCTACGTTACACTTAAAAACTTAAGAGTCACTCATAGTGGTGATCGTCACGATACACTAGATTCTGCCATAAGCATAATAAAAGCAAAAGATTGTGAAATTAATGGCTTAACAATTGATGATACACTTTTTGGTATTGACACTCAAATGATGAATAACTCAAAAATTATTAATAATTACATCACTTCAAAAAATTCACCAATAGGTTTACGTGGAGATGGTATACGTCTTTGGTATTCAAACGATAATTTAATAAAAAACAACCACCTATATAAATCAAGAGACATGGTAATTTGGTATTCACACAATAATAAAATCATCTCAAATATAGCCCAGTATTGTAGATACTCACTCCACTTTATGCACGCTGGAAAAAATTATGTACAAAATAATATATTTGAATTTAACTCAGTAGGACTATTTTTGATGTATTCTATTGACACAGTTATATCAAATAATATAATTAAAAGTTCATTAGGGGCTACTGGAATGGGCATTGGTCTTAAAGATGCTTCTAATATTACATTAGAAAACAACACAATTATCTACAATGCACAAGGCTTATATATTGATAGATCACCATTTGAACCAGATAGTAAAAATCATATTATAAATAATAAAATTTTCTATAATTCAGAAGCAATTCATTTTCACTCTTTAAGTGAGAATAATCAAATTACTAAAAATAGTTTTAAAGGAAATATAGAAGATGTAATCAATGATTCTATCGATGTAAAAACTCATAAAAATTATTTTTCTGAAAACTATTATGATAGATATGAGGGGTTTGATAGAAACCATGATAATATCGGTGATGCACCACATAAAGAGTATCAATATGCAGATAAACTATGGTTATATAATGCGGATGTGAAGTTTTTTTATGGATCTCCTGTTATCTCATTTTTGAATTTTTTAGCAAAACTAGCACCATTTTCTGAGCCACTTTTTCTATTCGAAGATAAAAAACCTCTACTTAGTGAAAAAGGATAGTAGATGAATGAGGTAGATAAAAAAAGACGACAATTTATTGGTTACACATCTTTAGGACTTTTAGGCGCAGTAATAGCAGGTGGAGTTATATTTGCTCCTGATGTATCAGCAGATGAAAAAATACTTCGTCCACCTGGTGCGCTAAATGAGAAAGATTTTTTATCACTATGTATTAAATGTGGGCAATGCCTTCAAGTGTGTCCGTATCATTCAATTCATCTCTTTGATATAACAACACTATATGCAATGGGAACACCCTACATAAATGCTAGAGAACGTGCTTGTTATGCGTGTGAAGCACTTCCTTGCGTATTAGCTTGTCCTAGTGGCGCACTTTCGCATACAATAGAGAATCCAACAGAAGCTCATATGGGTGTTGCTGTTTTAGAGTATGAAAATAGTTGTCTAGGAGTTACTAAAGAGAGTGTTCCAAAGAGTTTTATAAAAAAAATTAAAACTGAACACTCACATGCTAATGAGCTTGAATTAAAAATTATAGAAAAATTAGAGACATATGAAAATAAGCCATGTACAATTTGTGCAGATATGTGTCCATTAGAGAACTCTTCGCTTGCTATAAAGATGATAAATCATCGTGATGGTGGACAGATGCCTAATATTTTGAGTGGCTGCATAGGGTGTGGGGTTTGTGAAGAGTTATGTCCAGCATCAAATGCTGCTATTGTAATTAAACCAAGAGTGACATATGAACAATATTACCTTGAAGGAATTAAATCGTGAAACAGATATTATTTTTAATAGGAGTATCCCTACTCTTTAGCGCATGTTCACAAAACAGTGAAAAAAAAGAGAGTCTCAAAAGCAATAAAATAATGACTACAAACGACATTGTAATAACAGATAATGAAAAAGCATATGAGAGTAAAGTTCAATCAGCAGGTAATATAACAGATAAATCATATTACTATTCATATAATCAAAAAGTAATAGACAAAGATTCTAAAAGAAGTACAGTTGATGCAAATATGAATATTCGTTCAGCATATGAGAATGTGAAAATTTCACATATTGTTAAAAAGCTTAGTAAGAATTTTCTTCTAAAATGCTCTCCATGTCATAACGATTATGCTAATGGTTTAATTGGTCCATCACTACTATCTAGCGATGGCAATACCATATATGAAAATATGATGAAATATAAGAGCGGTGAAAAAAAGAATGCTCTAATGACAGAGATAATTGCACAAATTGATTATAAAGAGATTAAAGAACTATCTAGTGAAATTGCGGCTTTTAATATTGCTGTAAAAAAATTAACTAAGGTAAAAAAATGAAAAATATTATAGTTTCTATACTCACACTACTTATTGTTATATTAATGGTCTATTTAAATGTAAATAAAACTACATTCCAAGGTGGAGAGCAAGGTAAAATAATTCAAAATATAGACAAAATCGTACCTAAGAGTGGCAATAAACCTAAACTAGATATTGAAGCAGAAAAACTAAAGACCCTTCAAAATAAAGCTGGAAATGTACAATCATTTAAAGTCTCTCTTATGTACAAAAAAAGATGTGCATCTTGTCATGGTATTAATGGTGAGGGAATTATTGGTCCAAAAATAATAGGTCAAAGTTCAGAAGAACTATATAAAAAACTTCTTGATTATAAAGCAGGAAGAACTGAAAATGCAGTTATGAAAGGTCTATTATTAAACTTAAGCAAAGAAAAACTAAGGACTTTAGCAGATGAGATAGGTAGATTTGGAACTAATTAATGGATAAGTTTAATTTACGTACTACCATAAAGAATACCTCAATTTTGAGTACCCTAACTACTAAAACAGAAGATGGCAAAACTAGATTGAGTTTTAGAGGGTTGCGATGGTTGTCAATATTATCTGTTCATACACTTTTTTTCCTATCATTTTCAATTGATATACAACTTTTAGAGGGTACTCTTAATGGTTCACGCTTTTTAGGATTCCATCTAATAGATACATTCTCAACATTTGAAGTTTTTTTAGCGACACATCATCTATCTACGAACATGATAATTGGAAGCCTCACAGTTCTAACTGTGTATTTACTCATTGGTGGACGTACATACTGTTCGTGGATTTGTCCATATGGCCTAATTAGTGAGATTGGTGAAAAAATTCACAACTCTTTAATCAATAAAAAGATAATTAAAGAGCGTGCATTTAACAACAAAGTACGCTACTTCTTTTGGGCGCTATTTCTTCTCCTGTCTTTTGGTAGTGGGTACTTAGTATTTGAGACAATTAATGTCGTTGGAATCTTAAGTAGAGCCATTACATATGGCTGGTCAGTCGCACTCTCATGGGTTGTTGCTGTACTTTTGATTGAGATTACCTACTCTAGGCGTGCTTGGTGTAAATATATATGTCCAATCGGAACTACATATAGCATCTTAGGAAAAGTTAGTGCAACTCGTATAGAGTGGAATGATAGTTGTGATCACTGTATGGTTTGTCATGATGTCTGTTTTGAAAATCAAGTATTAGAACTCACAAAAGTAAAATATGACAAAGAAAGAGAAGAAAAAGGTATAACACATCAATACATTATAGGTGGTGATTGTACTTTATGTGGAAGATGCGTAGATTCATGCCATAAAGATTCTCTAAATTTTAATTTTAGATGGAAAGAGTTAGTATGATAGAAGTAACTGGTGTAACAAAAAAGTTTGGTAAGCATAAATCTATAAACAATATTACTTGCCAGTTTAATGAAGGAGATTCTATTGCTTTAATGGGTGCAAATGGTGCTGGTAAAACTACACTTATTCGCATGATTCTAGGTTACTACCATAGTAACAGTGGAAATATTTCTGTAAATGGTCTTGATCCAATTAAAAATAGAATAGAAATTCTAAAACATGTTAGTTTTGTACCTCAACTACCACCTCCAATTAGGCTAAGTGTAGATGAGCTTTTATACTTTGTTCAAAAATCTAGTGATGTCAAAAGAGATGATATATATCATTATGCAAATGAGATGGAGCTACTAATTGCAGAGCATCTTAGTAAATCATTTTTTACACTATCTGGGGGAATGAAGCAAAAATTATTAATAGCAATAGCAGCAGCAAAGAGAAGCTCTATATTTATATATGATGAACCAACAGCTAACCTAGATCCAAAAGCACGTGAAAATTTTTATAAAATTTTACAGACTCAAAGAGAATCAAACATATCCCTATTTGTAACACACCGCTTAGAAGAGGTTGAAAATGTTGTTAATAGAGAAATATACTTAGACTTAGGGGAGATAGTATCTGATGAAATTTTATAATTTTTTACTGCTAATAAGCATAATGATTATTACATTAGGGTGTGAGCAAAAAGATCCATCATCACCACACAATATACATTTTGACAGAGATATGTGTGAGAGATGCAAGATGGTAATCTCAGATAGACATTATGTTGCTCAAATTGTTGATGTTACAAAAAAAGAAGCACATAGTTTTGATGACATAGGATGTGCTGTACTTTGGTTAGATAACAATAGTAAAAATTTACATAAAAACTATAAATTTTATGTTGCTGATAAATCAACAGGTGAATTTATAGATATAAATAGTGCCTACTTAAGTAGAGGTGGCACGACACCTATGGACTTTGGAATCTCTGCTAGTAAAGAAAAAGGTGATGGTGAGTATGTAAGCTTTGAAGAGGCTAAAGAGATAATCTATGGTGTTAAAAAGAGTAGAAGTAATAAAAATATGATGCAAAGTATGGCTCATGAATAATCTTCTACTTATTGCCTATCTTGATTTAAAAGAATCAATACGTGCGCGTTGGTTTTTAGTTTATTCGTTAGTTTTTGGCGGACTAATCGCCCTATTTTTTATTGCAGGAATTACAGAATCACAAGTAATGGGTTTTAGTGGGTTAAGTAGATTACTATTAATGTACATACAAATCAGTATAGTAATTTTGCCAATATTTATTTTAATGAGTACTGTAAGATCAATCTCAGGAGATAGAGATAGCCATATATTAGAGTATATGCTCTCTTTTGCTATCTCTCTAGGGCAGTACTACTGGGGAAAAGTTTTAGGTAGATTCATTACAGTATTCATACCAGTTTTCTTAGCTATGCTACTAGCTGTTATATATGGAGTAATTAAATCAGCATCTATTCCCTATGAACTATTTTTACTCTATTCAGCTCTACTGTTTTCGCTCTCACTTAGTTTTTTAGGAATAGCATTTTTCATCTCTTCACTAGTTAAATCCTCTGAGCTTGCACTTGGACTATCTTTTTTTATCTGGATATTTTTATTAGCATTTATCGACATTGCACTCATTAGTTTGATGCTACAAAACCGCTTTAATGAAGAGCTAATTATTGCAATTGCCTTTATAAATCCATTAGAGCTATTTCGTATAGCTGCAATCTCTTTATTTGATCCTGAACTTACAGTTTTAGGTCCAGTGTCATACTATATTTTAGACAATATGAGTCGTACAATATTTATTACAATTTCAATTGTATACCCTGCTCTACTTGGAACTCTTTTTACATACATGGGATATTTAGTTTTTAAAAAGAAAGATTTAGTTTAATTAGGAGAGAGAATGAAAAAGTTATTATTATTAGTTTTAAGCCTGTCTGCGCTTTATGCAAAGCCAATTGTATATGAAAAAAATCAGACCTGCTTGATTAGACATTTAAAGTTGTACCAGTATCCATCTTGGGTAGCAACCATAACTAGTAAACAGAATAAAAATGCTTTTTTCAGCTCACCAAAGTCAATGTTTGAGTACTACTACAACCCTATTAAATGGACAGCTCTTGGTGCAATATCATCTTCAGATATTAAAGAAGTTTACGTAACGGACTTTAATTCACTAGATAAGATTGATGCAAAAAGCGCCTATTATGTATATGGGTCTAATGTTATTAGTCCAGCTGGTGATGATTTAGTTCCATTTTTAACAAAAACAGATGCCGAACATTTTTCTAAAAAACATAATGGCAAAAGAGTATTAAAGTTTTCAGAGGTAAAAAATAGTCTCATAAGACTTTTAAATGGACGTATCTAGCGTCCATTTTACCTAAATGATGCAATAAATTGTGCAATTTCATGCTGATTAGAGTCATCAAGATATTTATGTTCAAAAGATATAATTTCATCAATAAAAATTTCATCAAAATTATCTTCTAACTCTAAATGCTTATCACTTAATATCACAAAATCATCACCATGCAGACGAAATATATTTGCACCCTCAAAAGTTTCAGAAAGTAAATTAGCAACTTTAATTAATAAAATATTACCATCTTCCCAACTAAATTTTCTATTATACTCTGAAAAATTTTTCAATAAAAAGATATTAACACAACGGTATGACATATCATCATTTATTAATTCAAGCTCTAAAAACTTTTCATTATATACACCAGTTAAGTTATCACTAAAAAAATATGAAAATCTTTTATGCTCTAATTTATCTTCTGGTAATTGAGTAGTAGAAACAATTTTTATATCTTTCAACACTTTTAAAGCAGCCTCAACAACTTTAGGATGAAAAAGAGTACCAGAAAGAGATCCAATCTCAATAAGTGCATCTTCAACACTCTCTCTATGTTTATAGATTCTATTTGTAGTCATTGCATCAAAAGTATCTGCTAATCCCATTATATGGGCTAGTATATCTATCTCCTCACCCTTAAGCCCATCTGGATAACCACTTCCATCATAGCGTTCATGGTGTTGTCTTATTATCTGTGCTAAATCTTCATACATAGCAATTTGAGAGAGCATTTTGTAACCAGATAGCGCATGTTGTTTAATTAAATCATATTCCAATAGTGTTAGAGCACCAGGTTTTAATAAAATAGAATCTGGTGTTACAATCTTTCCAATATCATGTAAAATAGATGCCTTTTCTAGTTTCTTAATCTGTAGATGTTCAATTTTCATCTCTTTTGCAATTTTAGAACTGTACTCAGCAACTCTTAATGTATGCCCTGCTGTGTAGGAATCTCTTTGTTCAATCATATTTACAAAAGCTAATATAGTCTCTTCATAATTTGAAATTCTCTCATCTTCTAGCTTTTCCATACTATTTCTATGGTTGCTTATATTAATTGCAAAAGATATATCAGAACCTAAATTTTCTAATAATTTAATCTCTTCACGATTAAACTCATCGTTATTGCTATAAACAGATAAAACTGCAAATGGAGTACTCTTATTGTTTTCAGTTAAAGGAATATGTATAGAGGCATTAAGCTCTACATCATTTTTTATTCTTATCTGATTTTGTTTAATATCTTCAGTAAATTCAGAAATAACTGTCTTATCTGTCTTTAATACTTCAAATATAGGTTGAAATAAATCATTATCCTCACAATCACTATTTTTACTACATTCATCGAGTATATCAAGGTTCGGTACATAATTTATCTGTTGATTTGAGGTATTAAATATAACTTCTAATCCATCATTAGTAGAAAAACCTAACCAACAAAACTTATATTCATCTACTTTACATATTTTTTTTATACTCTGTTTAACAATTGTGTCTACATTTAATACTCCAACAAGAGATTCATTCACATCTGTAATCATCTCAAGAATATTTTTCATGCGACTTTCATGTTTAAGCGCATCTTTTAGATTTTTTGTTTTTTGTTTTATTTTCTTCTCTAATGAAATATTTAATTCTATTAACTCCTCATCTTTTCTCTTTAACTCTTTGAGTGCCTCATCATACTTATGACGTAACAAACTATCTTGTTGTAGAGCCTGTTTTAATGCTCTATTGGTTCTTACTAATTTTTTGTTTTGAGCTTCTAGGTCTATTTTATCCATGCCAGTCTCTATTTAATATCATTATAAAGTAGGTCTAATCCACACTGTAAATTTTCAAGATAAGTAATAGCATCTTTAACAAAATTTAAATTTATTATAGAGCCATGTTGAGGGAGTATTGCACTAATTGGAAGATGTTTTATCTTTTGTGCATACCCATATGTAGCCTTATTTGATGTCATATAATCAACATGAAAAAGATCCATATTAGTAATATGTTCATTAAAATCTGAAACAATTAACTCCCATTCTATATCAAGAGCGGCAAAAATATCTCCTGAGAATAAAAAATTAGAGAGTTCATCATATGTTGTAAAAGCGCCAGCAAAGTGTAGAAAAGGTGCCTCAATAAATTTTAAAGTATTACCACTTTTAAAGGTAAATGTTTTATGCTCGGCAATATCTATAAAGTTATAATCAGACTTTCCATAATGAGGAAGCAAAACATTTGTTCTAGCAGACGATATAATCGAGATATTTGGATTAAAATCAAGCCAATCAACAATTGATGCAGCGACATCAGGGTCTTGATGACAGACAATAATTGAGTTAACAAGAGCAGGATTAACTATCTCTGATACTCTATTTTTTATCTGTTCAAAATGGCTTCTGCTACCAGGGTCTACAAGAACATACTCATCATTGTCCTTTATGAGATATACATTGCATCTAAAAGCTGTCTCTTCATCAATCCCGAGCCAATATATTGAATGATTATTTTTTTTATAAAGATTAGTTATTATTGTCATATCAATCTCTTTATTTTCAAATAATGAGATAAGTGAACCATCCATGTAATATCCTTTTAAAAGCATATTATAGCAGTTAAAATGTAGGTAAATTTTATTTTTATAATCTTCATGTATTAGAGTTTTATTGTAAAAATTATCTTGTATTAAAATTTGTCTATCTCATTTTTGTACAAGATCAATTTTAAACATACATAATCCCTTTAAAAATCATGTTGTAAGTCAATCCCATATCTTTTTTTGAATTAATTTTAATACTCCCTTTAAGTTTTTGAGTGATTAAGTTATAAACTATATGAGTACCCAGTCCACTTCCCCCTGTTGTTCGCTTAGTAGTAAAAAATGGATCAAATATTTTTTCTAAATCTTCTTCAGGCACTCCTTTACCATCATCTTTATAGACAATACTAAGATAATTATTAGAATCATCAATGGTTATAGTTATATGACCAACCTCTTTATTTTCAAATCCATGTATAAATGAATTTAATATAAGATTATTAAATATCTGATAAAAAACACTAGGGTTAGAGTGTATACGTAAATTTTTAGAACATACCACATCTATTACATGTAAAGTACCATTAATAGTCGAATGTAAACTAGTTATAATTCCATCTAAATACTCTTTTAAATTAAACTCTCTCACATCGTTACTACTTTGATCTATAGAAATCTGTTTGAAGTTTTGTATTAATTTTGCAACCCGCTCTAAATTAGTCAAAATATACTCACTACTCTTAATTGATACATCAATAAAAGCTTCAAACGAACCTTTTGTAAGTGTTCCATCTTTATACTCCATCTCAAGTTTTTTAACTTCTCCTGATAGATAAGAGGCTGCTGTAACACTAATACCAATTGGAGTATTTATTTCATGAGAAACACCAGATACTAAGCGCCCTAATGATGCTATCTTTTCAGTCTGTACCAACTCATCTTGTGCCTTTCTTAAATGCTTTGTCAAACGAAGCTGATAAAAAAACAGTCCAATAGCAATTGAAGCTAATAAAAAATAGAAAAGAATCCAATATAGATATTTATGAATAACATCTAAAAATCTTATATCCTGATAATATGGTGATATTTTTAGAAATTTAAAACAGCTATGCACCTGCTCATAATTAAGTGGTGTAGTCCAACCATAAATACTTGCATTAATAGCAGCAAAATCGTTAGATTTCATCTGCATTAGGGCAATTGCAACCTGTTTTGATAGATTATCTGATATATGTTTTAATTTTGCAAAAGGCCACTCTGGATATAGTCTAGTAGATACTAAGAATGGAAAATCAGCATACTCTTTTAAATTAATAATATGAATTTTACTTAAATCTATTTTATCCTCAATTGCCATTCTCTCTAAAATATCAGTTCTAACAGTTCCAACATCTGCTTCATGATTTATAATTGAGTAAACAACACTATCATGTGTATCTTTAAATTTTAATGAAGCTAAATCTCCATTCCTATCTATGCCACTCTCTGCTAACTCCCGCCACGCCATCTGCCAACCACCAAATGATTTTTCATTTACTGCTACAAAATTAGACCCTTTTACATCTTCTAATCTATTAAAACGTTTTGCATTATCAATATGAGAAAAAATTACACCACCAAACTCTTTTTGTGATACTCCAGCAATGGGGCTATTAGTTAAAGTTGTAATACGCTGAACACCATACCTATATTCAAGTTCCACATAAAATCCTGAATTTGCTAAGATAAAATCAATTTCTTTATTCTTAACAGCTTTTATTATATTATTAAAACTAATAGGAACAATCTCAAATTTTTTATTCTCTATTTTTTTTGTAAGATATTTTGCAGTTTCATCCCATCTATTAAAAGTTGTTTCAATCCCTCTTTTGGCTAAAACACCTATTTTTACGATAGAATTATCTGAAAATAGAAAAACTACAAATAACATTAATAAACTAATTAACTTCATGTTGAGCCTTTAGTATATTCTATTAAAAATATAGTTAAACAAATATAAATATTTTTCTTCAATTAAAAGAGAGATAATTTTTCTTAGAAAACAAAACTTTAGATATAATCTAAACTTTAGAAGAGTTCTTCAAAAAACTCTAAAAATCTTTTATAAGGTTTAAAGGAAACAACATATGCAAAAATTTTTAGAAAATGTAAAAAGTGCTAGTAGAAAACTCAGTACTATTGATGCTAAAACAAAAAATTTATTATTAGAGAAAATGGCCGATGCCCTTGAAGTTAATGCAGCTGAGATAATTGAAAAAAATAGTATTGACTATAGATATGCAAAAGAGAACAATATAGACAGTGCAATGCTAGATAGACTTCTTTTAGATGAAAATCGAATTAAAGCAATGGCAGATTCACTTCGCCAAATTGCCTCTTTAATAGATCCAGTTGGACGAGTTTTAGATGGTTGGGTAAATGAAGACGGTTTACAAATTAGTAAAATAAGTGTACCAATTGGTGTAATTGGTATAATTTATGAATCTCGTCCAAATGTCACCTCAGATGCAGCAGCACTATGTTTTAAAAGTGGAAATGGTTGTGTACTTAAAGGCGGTAAAGAAGCACAAGAGAGTAATACAGTAATTGCCTCTATTATGCAAAATGTGCTAGCAGAAAATGGTATTGAAAAAGAGGCTATATCTCTACTTCCAGATTCTACACGTGAGGGTGTCGCTAAGCTAATTAAACAAGACAAATATATAGATTTAATAATACCACGCGGTGGTTCAGGTCTTATCAAGTACGTTAATGAAAATGCTACAGTACCTGTCATAAAACATGATAAGGGAGTATGTCACACCTATATAGATGCAAAAGCAGATACAGAAAAGGCTATTAAAATTGCACTAAATGCAAAAGTTCAAAGACCTGGTGTTTGTAATTCAATGGAGACCCTACTTGTAGATTACGCTATAGCTGAAGACATTCTACCAAAATTAAAAGTTGCATTTGATGCTGCACATACTGAGCTTAAAGGGTGTGATGTTACAGCAGGGATAATTGTAGTTGATGGTAAAGCTGGTGAAGATGAGTTTAATACTGAATATTTAGCAAATATTTTAAATATTAAAGTTGTAAATGGTGTCCATGAAGCTATAAACCATATCTCTAAGTTTGGTTCAGGACATTCTGAAGCGATTATTACAGAAAACTACACAACAGCTCAAAGATTTTTAAATGAAGTAGACTCAGCAACTGTTTATGTGAATGCTTCTACTCGTTTCACTGATGGTGGAGCTTTTGGTTTTGGAGCTGAAGTTGGAATTAGTACAAATAAACTTCATGCTAGAGGACCTATGGGTATTAATGAGTTAACAACATATAAATTCATCATTCGTGGTGATGGACACATTAGAAAGTAAAGGATACAAAAATGCCATTTATAAATGTAAAAGTAGCAGGATCTATGACAATGGAGCAAAAACGTCAAATTTCAGATGAGATTAGTACTACTATGGAAAATGTATTAGGTAAACCAAAACCTAGCTGTTATATTGTTTTTGACGAAATTAGTCGTGATAACTGGGCTAAAGGAGATATAATACTCTCAGATGCAGACAAAAAAAATAGTGGTTCTTAAAATTGATGGGCTGAACTTTGCATATAAAAACAATCCACTTCTATATAAAAACTTCTCATTAATACTAAATAGCGGAGAAGCTATTTCGATTGTAGGAGCTAGTGGTTCAGGAAAGAGTACACTCTTTGAGATAATCTCAGAAAACTTAACACCACTTAGTGGTAAAGTTGAACGAGAAGTATATTCACAAGTTTTTCAAGATCCATATAGCTCATTTCACCACGGCTATTCAATAATTAACCAAATTAAAGATGTAGCAAAATTAGATGGTATAGATGAATACTTAGAGCAGTTACAATTAGATTATAAATTGCTGAAGAAAAAACCTTATGAGCTTTCAGGAGGACAGCTACAGCGCTGCTCAATACTGCGCGCACTTCTAATGCGTCCAAAACTATTGCTTCTTGATGAGCCAACCTCTGCGCTAGATAATATTACTCAACTAGAAGTTATGAAACTATTAGTAAAACAGTTAAAGCATGGAATCGGAATGTTACTGATTACTCACGACCTAGACTTAGCCAACTGGTTTAGCGATAATATTATTAAACTTTCTGAACATTAAAAGCTTCAATTAAATTAAGCTCACTTAAAAGTTCATGTAGACGATTGTCACCAATTTTTGTGTTAATTCTAACACCATCTTTTTTAACTAACTTTAACAGATAACCAATAATAGAAGAGGTAAGTGAAATAGAGTTTAGTATACTAAGTGAAATATTTGTATTCCCACCATCTACAATACTTTGAATAGTAGATCTAATAGAGTTATAATCACCTATTGTTTTGATGTTTCCCTCAATTATAACCGATGTTCCGCTTGCTGATATTTCCATATCTCTCTCCCTATTTTTCTAAATGATGAATAATAATAACTTCGTTACCCTTAGGACTATAGAACACCCCATCAACTACCATTTTAGACATTAATATGCCTCTACCATTAAAAGACGTACCATTTACTAAATGACTTCTAAGACTTTCTGTATCAAACCCATTGCCCTCATCAGAAATTTGAATTATTAAACGTTCTGTATTATCAACAATTGTCAAATAAAATTTTACATCGATTATTTTATCACAGTTTAATTCTTTTTGCAATAAGAAATTATAATATTCATCAGACTCTAGTAAAAAATTTTTTTCACTAAGTGTAATTCCAATATTTCCATGTTCATAAGCATTCATAATAAGCTCTGAAAATGCCTGTTCAATCGGCACGCTATTATCTTCACTAAGATTAATTTCACCTAAATATTTTGATAACTCCTCATTCGCTCTTTCAAGCTCCTGCATTTTTGTAGAAAATTTAAACTCTTTTTTAGGTGTTGACTTATTAAATCTTTGAAAAAATATTAAAGTTGTATCATCATCAGGATTCTTCACACGAGTATTTACAAGTTCTACAAAATCATTTTTACACTTTGAATTTCTAAAATCTTCTTCAATATATTCATTATAAAGGTTATTCTCACCTACGCTACTCTCAATAAGACCATCACTAAAAAATAGCATTCTTTCATATGATGATATATCTATCTCTTCAATAGTATACTCATTATAATAGGAGGTAATAGGAAGCGAACTTTTTCCAAGGCGATACATACTACCATCTTTATCTATAGATAAAACCGGAGGCATTGAAAAGCGGGTAAGTTTCATTTTATTAGTTTTAATATCGATTAATGTAAACATAGCAGAGACTATCTCTTCATCTAAAATCTTCTTATGAATAAATTCTACATAATCTTTTATAGCTCTCTCAATTGTAAAGTCAGCACCAGCGCGATT
>Ga0316208_1000354_pt1 | contig 59069 bp, 57 predicted proteins | sample 3monopyrite_MG_FD_204944 | JGI IMG/M metagenome (GOLD analysis project Ga0316208, IMG submission 204944) | Microbial mat bacterial communities from mineral coupon in-situ incubated in ocean water Damariscotta River, Maine, United States -... | ecosystem: Environmental > Aquatic > Marine >... | reverse complement strand
ATATCGTGAAAATCCAGATCGGTCGCCTCGCAAACATGCGACGACCGAAAAAATAGTCAAAACCGTCTTCTCTGCACGTTTATAAAATCCCTACATCATCACCAGAGCGGGTTCACCGGACGGACACCGCAATCCAATGGTATGGCCGAGAGCTTTGTTAAAACAATCAAACGCGATTATGCTCGCATTAACCCGCTGCCAGATGCGGAAACCGTGCTGGCGGCACTTCACCGGTGGTTCGAGGATTACAACGAGAGCCATCCCCACAGTGGGCTCAAATGGAAGTCACCAAGAGACTTCATCAGAGCCCCGTCGTAAACCCGTCAGGGTGTCCGGCTCAAATGGGGGCCAGTCCATGCACTTGAAATTTGAATCCAGCGGGTTTTTAACGACCTCGCCAACAAAAATTACATTGACCAAGGCGACGCAGAATTGCCGTTTTAAAGATCGCTGTTTATCACTGTGATAAGCTCAACACCGGATGGTGCCCCCGTATCCTTTATGAGTTGAGGTATGCCTCCAGTTCTTTTTCTTGGGAAGGGTTCAGGACCCCAACATATCGAAGGATTGCAGAAATCGAATGCGGGTTTTCATTCGCAAAGAGAGCCTCCTTGAATTTTTCCATCCGGTCATGATGCACTTGGATAGAGTGGTGTGACATAAGTGCATTAAAGACACAAATTTCGCGACTTGGCGGCTGGGTTTTGACCCTGTTGATTGAGTAAGGCGACCGATCGAAGGCATTCCCTAATTGCGTAAATGCATCTTCAACATCACGCTCCATCTCGGCATCACCTGAAACGATGATGTCATCCATATAGACGGAGAGTGTCAGTGGAGATTTATCGAGCTCACGTAATACGCGGCCAACATGAGAGTATTCCAAGCACAATGTCGCCAGAAGCGCTGATTGAATGAACCCATATGGTAAGACCCTTTGCCCCATAGTATCGGGGTGACGAACGGAACTTTCTGATGCATCCCGCATCGCTTGAGGGTATCGATAACCAACTTGCTTAAGCGCCTTAACGACCATCGAGCGTGTTGTAGATGTGAAATATGTTTTGATATCCATCACGCAGAAATGCGTGTTCATGGCATGGTCAAACAGTGCGGCCACATGCCCGCCCTCTCGGAGGTGATAGTAATACGCTGGTGGTGCCCAGCGCTCCTTAAGATGCGCGACAATCTCCGTACCTAAGGCGCGCCCTTCATCAGTTGGAGGAAAAACCCATGTGCCATTCTCAAGTTGAAATTTAGTTTCGTATTGGAGGGGCAGTGCGGGCTCTCCGATAGTTAGAGGTTTGGTCAATGAACTTCATGAGTTCAACAACCAAACGAATTAGCCTGGTCGTCAGAACAATAAGCGCATTGACCAGGCGGATAATACGAAAGTACATATCCAGCATCTCCTATATTTGTCCCTGGCGGCCTGGCGCAGAGCGCCGAAACCTAATCTAACCAACAGTGAGCATACGCATATACAGCAAGCTCACGCATAGCATTAACCAGTAAGGGTCAAGGGTTACCTAGAGCCCAATAGCGGTCGGCGGAGATGCCTATCGCCAAGGAATGGTAATCATACTCTGAACAATGGTTATTACGCAATGGGGTGCGGCCTGCTCCCGCGCCCTATCATCCGAGGCGTCAACGCCATTAGATTTACATCAAAAGGCACAAAGCATATTTAGGCTCAGAGCCTTCCGCTCTGACAATTGCCAATGCCTTGGTGGGTAAATTATCGCCTATCGCTTAATCTTGTCGGGCGCGCAAAGGCGCCAAAAACATTCACAAAAAATTCCGGCCCCCGTTAAGGGAGCCGGAACACCGCAGAAAACTGCGGAAAAATGGTGCCGATGAGCAGACTCGAACTGCTGACCTACGCATTACGAATGCGTTGCTCTACCAACTGAGCTACATCGGCACAATTGCCGTCCTTAATCGCTCGATCCGGGGACGGGATCTTTTAAGCTGCCTTGGGGCGCACGTCAACGCGTTTCAGCGCCAAGCAACCCCACAGGGGCCTGGCCCGCATGGCTCAATAAAGCCACCGTTTGATCTCCCGCCGCAGACATCGCCACGCCGGGCGGCGTGGTCCATGTCATCCGGTCAAAGGTTTTGCATTTGGGGCAGTGCGCCGACCATTGTGTCTGTACATGACCGCAATCGCCACACACCCACGCCGGATCGGCACTGGCGCTGGCCGCGCGGGTCAACCACGCGCGCGCCTGATCGCCATCGCCGTGTTCTTGCTCTTCCAGCGTCGCCATCAACGTGAACACCGTGCGGGTTTCACAGCCCGCTTGCCGTGCCGCCCCCAAGTGGGTTCGGGCCTGACCCCACAATTGAGCCTGCAGCGCCGCCTGGGCCATCGCGATGTGCCCCTCGACGGAGCCCGGGTGACAGGCCAACAATTTTTCCAACGCCGACACCTTGCCGAGCGGATCGGAAACCTTACGCGCCTTCAGATACCAATCCACCAAATCGGGATGGGGCCGCACCGTCCAAGCCTTTTCGATCACGTTTTGCGCTTTGCGGGTATATCCCCGGCCCACATATCCATACGCCAAATGCACCGCCGCAGCCGTCAAACCCGTGTCTAAAGACACCGCTTTTTCGCTATATTTTAACGCCTTTACCGGATCGCCGCTGGCTTCGGCTTCGAGACTTTGACCCAACGCGACCACCGCTTGACGGTGGCGGCTTTCACCCTTGCCGGGCGCGGTCAGTTTGATCACGTGGCTCAACGCCTCGCCCGCCGCCGCCCACGTTCCCGCCCGGGCTTCCAGGTCGAACAGCGCTTGCGCCAACCATTCACTTTTCGGTTTCAAGGCCTGGGCGCGGCGCGCCAGATCCAGCGCGACGACCTCATCACCGCGCTTAATCGCCTGGTTCAACAACCCCCGCAAACCCAAAAACTCCATTTCCGGGTCGCTCAACATGGCGGTGAAAAAACGCTCCGCCGCGAGTTCATCGCCGTTCAACTGTGCCGATTGAGCCTTCAGCAACAACGTCAGCGGCGGCTCACCCAGCAATCCGTCCGCCTTGGCGACTTGACGACGGGATTCTTCCGCATCCCCCGCCGCCACCGCGACCATCCCTTGCGTCAACGCGCGATAACCTTGGCGCGAACGACGCGCGCGCCGGGTGCTGGCAATCTGTTTCGGGGCCCCGCGGATAAAGGTCCAGAACCGATACCCCAAGGCAACCCCGGTGATGAGCAAGACCACCCCCGCCACCAGCACCCCGGCGCTGGTGTCGATCTGCCAACCGCCCCAATTCAGGCTGACCTGACCGGGATTGTCGCTCAGCCACACCACCCCCCACGCCAAGACCGCAGCGGCGATGATAAAGAAAATCAAACGCACCATCAGCCGTCCCCTATGTTCCGCCGGTGGTTGCCAAGGCCCCCAACGCGACGTTGTGCAAAACCGCCATGGCGTCTTCAATATCAACCCGCGCCCGGGCCGCTTGCAACCAATCGCGCGCCGCCTCGCCGCCCGGCCCCGGCACAACCCCCAGCGCCGCCACGGCGGCTTTGAAATCACCGTCCTTCAAGGCCCGTTCCGCCACCGCCACCGCACGTTCGGTCGGATCTTCAATCCGCGCCGGATCGGTCTGGCGCACGCTCACCAAATTGCCCGCGGTGCTGACCACTTCATCCCACCAACCGCCGCGCGCGGTTGACCGGCTCGCTTGCATCACCGCCACGGCCACCGCCGCAAACCGATCCGCCAGGATACGCTGGGTCGGCACACCGCGATCGGCATACGCGCGCAACTGCGCAATCGCCGCCGCAACCGCCGGGTCGGCACCGCCAATCCGCTGCACCCCGTCCAGGGCGATGGCATAGGGGCGATCCCCCAGCACTTGGGTTGCCAGCTGGGTCACCGCCAGTACCAGAGCCTGGGCCGAAGCACTCGGGTCGTAAGATCCCTTCGGGGCCTGTTCCAAACGGACCACCCGCGCGTTCAGCGCCGCCAAATCCGCTTTCAATTCCGACACCGCCCGGACCGCCGCCGTGTTGGTGGCCAAAGACCCAGAGGGTTGAGAGCCGGAGGCCTCCCCGCGCGCCGCAGCGAGCTCCACAAGCCGTTCTTCAAGACGGTTCAAGCGCTGGCTGAGGCCTTGCACCAGCGCCGACAGGTCGGGAACCGGGGTGGGGGTTAAGATGGGGGCAGGGGCGGGGGCGGGGGCGGGGGCCGGGGTGGGAGTGGGAGTGGGAGCCGGGGTCAAAATGGGAACGGGGGTCGGTGTCAAGGGGGAGGCGGCGACCGATGATGGAGCCCGTGATGGAGCCGGTTCCGACACCTGCGGCTGCGCCACCGGCGCGAGGACTTCGGACGTGCCCGGCACCGACGGTTGCGTGGGCCGGGAACCAAAGCCCAGGGCCGTTTGCGCCTTGCTCATCCAGGGGCTCGAAAGCGGGACCAAAACCGGACCGACATACGGCCACACCGCATATCCGCCCCCGCCGATCACCAACACCGCCGCCAACAGCCACACGGTGCCACCGCCAGATTTCTTTTCCCGTGCAAGCGTGGCTGCGGGAGGTTCTGACGACGCTGGTGCGCCAGATTTTGCATTCGCGTGGTTTTCATCTTGGCTCTTGCCTGTCGTATCGCTCATCACCCGATCACATCCACCGTTCGCTGTTTTATAATTTGCCGGTCATCCATACCGTCCGTCTTAACATGTGTCGAGCAAAGCCAAAAGAGAAGCCTGATCGGGGTGCGCCGCCACACACACAGTTTGCCACGATAATGTATCAATCGTGCTGGCCACCGCAGGGCTCAAACAATACGCGTTTACCGCCTTAAGATGTTTACCCACCCCGGCCAGGTCAACCAGGCGCGCAAAGGTCTGCCCGGTGCGCGGCGAAAACAACACCACCCCATCCACATGGCCCGCGACCAAAGCCGCGTGGGCGGTGCGCGGAAGGGCGGTGGCCCGGGTCGCCGAGTACAGCACCGCGCGCCGATATTCAAACCCCGCACGGTGCACCCGCGCGGCCAAGTCCCCCGCCAACCTTGATCCCGCCGGATGTAACAGCGCCCCGTCGCCGGGAGCACATTTTTCCGTCACCAGGCGGGCCAACGCACAGACATCTCCGTTGGCGCTTTCTACCGTTTGAAAACCCAATTCCCGGGCTTGTCGCGCGGTCGCATCACCGACACAATAAACCGCCAAGGTCCGCACCAAAGACCGCGCCGCAAACGCCCGGACCCCGTTGGCGGACGTCACCACCAACGCCTGCACCCCCGCCAAATTCAAGTCCGCGCCGCGAACCTGTTCGATCTCCAACAAGGGCGCGGCCAGCACTTCGTGGCCCAACCGCGTCAACGCCTGGCCCAGGGCTTCGGCGTCTTCAGCCGGGCGGGTGATCAGCACGCGCATCGCAGCCCCTATCCGTTGGAGGTTAAAAAATCGTGGCCTATTTTATCTTTCAGTTCTTGCCCCGCATCCCGGCCCATCTGTTTTGCGGCCGCCAAATCCGCCCCACCCGAGCGTTCAATACGGTGCACTTCGGAGCCATCGGGTTTGGCCACCAAACCCTGAAAATGCAGGGTCTCGCCATCAAGCCAGGTGTGCGCCGCAATCGGCGTGCGGCACGATCCATCCAGAACCGTCAAAAAAGCCCGTTCCGCGCTCACCCGTATGATCGTCGGCGCGTGGCTCAAGGCCGCCAGAAAATCGTTGGCGCGGACGTCATTTTCCATGCATGTGATGCCGATTGCCCCCTGGCCCACGGCAGGCACAAAATCATCCACGGCCATGATGTCGGTGATGACATGTTCCATGTTCAACCGTTTCAGGCCCGCCGCCGCCAACAAGGTGCCGTCAACATCGCCGGCGGCCAGTTTTTTCATCCGCGTTTGTACGTTGCCGCGAAACGTCACCACTTTTAAGTCCGGACGGCGCGCCAAAATTTGCGCTTGGCGGCGCAACGATGCCGACCCCACCACCGCGCCCGGGGGTAAATCCCACACCGTTTCGGCGCGGGGCGAAATAAACACATCGCGGACGTCTTCGCGTTCCAACATGCACGGCAAATGAATGCCGTCCGGCAAAGAGGTCGGCACGTCTTTCATCGAATGCACCGCAATGTCGATATCGCCCGCCAACATGGCTTCGTCGATTTCCTTGGTGAACAGGCCCTTGCCGCCGATGTCTTGCAAGGCGCGGTCCAGGACCGCATCGCCGGTGGTCTTGATCACCACAAGTTCGATGTGCCCAGGGGCCGCCAACCGGGGAAAGGCCGCTTTCAATTTATCGCGGGTTTCAAAAGCCTGGGCCATTGCCAACGGGCTGGCGCGGGTGCCAATGCGCAAAGGAGTAGCGTTCATAACCGGTGTTTGTCCCTGTTTTGAGCCTTCATACAAGCCGATGGTCGGTTAAGTCTGGTTTCTTCCATAGGCCATAGAGTAAAGTCCGCTGAGTGCGAAACAAGGGCTTTATACATGATCGTTCTGGGCATCGAAACCAGTTGTGACGAAACCGCCGCCGCCGTAATCCTTGGTGATGACACCAAGGGCCACGATGGTGGTGGAAAAATCTTGTCCGATGTGGTGCTGTCACAAATTGAAATTCACCGCCCGTTTGGCGGCATCGTCCCCGAAGTCGCCGCCCGTGCGCATCTGGAAGCCGCCGACCGGGTGGTGCAACAGGCCATGGACCAGGCCGGTTTGCAATTTAACCAATTGGACGCGGTTGCCGCCACCGGCGGACCGGGGTTGATCGGCGGCGTGATTGTCGGGGTGATGACCGCCAAGGCCATCGCCGCCGCCCACACCATCCCCTTTTTGGCCATCAACCACCTGGAAGGGCACGCCCTGACCGCCCGGTTGACCAACCAGGTCGCGTTTCCGTATTTATTGTTGTTGGTGTCGGGCGGACATACCCAATTGCTGATTGTGCACGGCGTCGGCCACTACACCCGCCTGGGCACCACCATCGACGACGCGGTTGGCGAAGCGTTCGACAAATCGGCCAAAATTCTGGGCTTGGGCTATCCCGGCGGCCCGCCTTTGGAAGCGGCGGCACATAAAGGCGACCCGACCCGGTTTAAACTGCCGCGCCCGCTGCGCGGCAAACCGGGTTGTCATTTTTCCTTTTCCGGGCTGAAGGCCGCGGTTAAACGCGCCGTCGACGATCTGCCGCCGGGACCGCTGTTGGACCGGGACGTATTTGATATGGCGGCCAGTTTCCAGGCCGCCGTGGCCGACGTCATTGGTGAACGCACCGCCCGGGCGATGGTTGAATTTCGCCGCCAATGTCCCACCGCCAACACCTTGGTGGTGGCCGGCGGGGTGGCCGCCAACACCGCACTGCGCAACCGATTGAGCCACGTCGCCGCCGACCACGACATGACCCTGGCCGCACCCCCGCTGAAATTGTGCACCGACAACGGCGCGATGATCGCGTGGGCGGGAATCGAACATTTGCGCCTGGGCCACCAGGACGGGCTGGATTTTGCCCCCCGCCCGCGCTGGCCGCTGGACCCCGACGCGGCAAAGGCCCACGGGGCTGGAGTGAAAGCATGACCCCCGCCTGTTAAGCCGTTATCGTCTTGCCACCAGCACAATGACCATACATATATTTTGAGCCACCAAACGGGAGATCGGATTTTGCAAACCATTGGCATCATCGGCGCAGGCGCCTGGGGCACCGCCCTCGCCCTCGCCGTCCACCGGGCCGGGGCCCGCGTCACCTTGCAAGCCCACGAACCCGAACTGGTCGATACCATCAATGCCCGTCACGAAAACACCCTGTTCCTGCCCGGCATCGACCTGCCGTCCGATCTGATCGCCACCGCCGACATCGAAGGGGCGGTGGCGTGCGATGCGGTGCTGTTGGCGGTCCCCGCACAGTTTTTGCGGCGTGCCTGCCAACAAGCCAAAGCGCACTGGCAGCCCGGTGTTCCGGCGATCATTTGCGCCAAGGGCATCGAACAAGACTCCCTTAAATTGATGAGCGAGGTGGTCGAAGAAGAGCTGGGGCACACGGTTCCCATCGCCATTTTATCCGGCCCCACCTTTGCCATCGAGGTCGCCCGCGACCTGCCCACGGCGATCACCCTGGCGTGTGCCGACAGCACATTGGGTCATCTTTTGTGCCAACGTTTGTCGAGCCGTTGTTTTCGCCCCTATTATTCCCCCGATGTGATCGGGGCGCAATTGGGCGGCGCGGTGAAAAATGTTTTGGCCATCGCCAGTGGCATCGTCGAAGGCCGGGGCCTGGGCGACAACGCCCGCGCCGCCTTAATTACCCGGGGGTTATCGGAAATCGCGCGCCTGGGAGCGGTGCTGGGGGCCAAAAAAGAAACCCTAATGGGACTGTCGGGCCTTGGTGATTTAACCCTGACATGCAACGCGATGCAGTCGCGGAATTTTTCACTGGGGGTGCAATTGGGCGAGGGCCGGGCCCTCGCCGATATTTTGGCCGACCGCAGCTCCGTGACCGAAGGCGTGTTCACCGCCGCCGCCGTTTCACAGCTTGCAAAACAAAAACAAGTCGATTTGCCTATTTGTTTCGCCATGGACGCTGTTTTGGCCCGTAAGGTTGACCTGGATACCGCCATCGCCGATTTGATGAACCGCCCGTTGAATAATGAATAAGGATAAATTTATGCTCTTCGCTATTTTTTGCACCGACAAAGCCGATCATCTAGATGTGCGCATGACCACCCGCAGTGCCCACCTGGATTACGTTAAAGGTTTCCTCGACCAAATTCAGTTTGGGGGTCCAACCTTTGCCGATGACGGTGAGAGCATGAATGGCAGCCTCTTGGTGGTGGATTTTGAAAACCGTTCCGCAGTCGATACATTTGCCGCAAACGATCCCTATGCACAGGCCGGTTTGTTCGAAACCGTGGTTATTCGGGCGTGGAAAAAAGTTTTGCCGTAGGGTTTGGTTAATTTATCGAAATGTAATATTTCGCAGCAACGAAGGCGATCATATATGCCCTATGGGTTGGTAAAATCTGAACCATCGTATGGGTCCTTGGCCGATCATATGGCCGTGGGTCATGAACCTTGGGATGGCGTCTTTTTTTATCATTCTGTAACAGAAAAGAAAATCGTTGGGACGGTGGATGTGGTCTGGGAAGCGGACCCGGATGGCCCCGATCGAGGTGGAAAATTTTTCAGTATCGACGTTCCCGCGGTCGCCAGCCTGGCCCGACCGGGCCCTGTCACGGAGATCAAATCCAACCCCAAGCTTGAAGAGATGATCTTATTTCGTCAGGGTCGATTGTCGGTTTCCCCGGTCCGCGAAACCCGCTGGCAAGAAATTATCACCATGACCGGCGGGCTGCAAACATGACCGCATTGCCCTTGTGTCAAATAAATGAAATTGCCGACGGGTCCTCCATGGGGCGGACCGCAGAGGTATCAGGTAAGCGCACGCGATTGATCATTGTTCGCAAAGGCGGTTGTTTTTTTGTCTATGTCAACAGTTGCCCGCACAATCGCGGCCCGCTGGACTTTATCCCCGATCAATTTCTGACCCCGGCTAAAGACATGATTTTATGTGCCGGTCATGGGGCCCAGTTCCGCATCGAAGACGGTTACTGCGTCATCGGGCCGTGCGCGGGCAAAGCTTTACAACCCATTCCCTGCACCGTTCGAGATGGTTCCGTGTGGCTTGATTGACCTTTTCTGCGGGGCGTTTCTTCGCTTGCGTGGATGTTTAAATTCCTCAATACTCTTCACCACATTGCACTGCACAATTGGGCTTTTGCCGTGCATGGGCCACCGTCCCTTGGGCATGGGCGTCCCTTGGGCGCAAGCACGTTCTCATATCGCAAGAACCAAGCCCCGGTGAACGAAACCTGACAACCATCCTCATACCCAGGGAGGGATATTTTTTCATGACGAATTCAAACATTTTTCCGGTTCCGGACGCCTTGGCCAACGCCGCGTGGGCCGACAACGCCAAATATCAGGACATGTACACGCAATCGGTTGAAAACCCCGATCAGTTCTGGGGAGAACACGGCAAGCGCCTCGACTGGATCAAACCCTATAGCCAGGTCAAAAATGTCAATTTCAACTGTCCCGGTGTCTCCATAAAATGGTTTGAAGACGGCACCTTGAACGCCTCGGCCAATTGCATTGATCGCCACCTGGCGACCCGCGCCGACCAAACCGCGATCATTTGGGAAGGCGACGATCCGGACGTTTCCAAAACCATCTCTTATCAACAGCTCCATGATGAGGTGTGTCGGTTCGCCAATGCCCTCAAAGCCCAGGGCGTCAAAAAAGGCGACGTGGTGACCTTATATATGCCAATGATCCCCGAAGCAGCCTATGCCATGTTGGCGTGCACCCGCATCGGTGCGGTGCATTCGATTGTTTTTGGTGGCTTTTCCCCCGATGCCCTGGCCGGGCGTATCCAGGGCTGCTCGTCCACCTGCGTGATCACCGCCGACGAAGGCCTGCGCGGGCAAAAGACCATTCCCCTCAAGGCCAATGTGGATGCCGCCCTGGCTTCATGCAGCACGGTTGAAACCGTGTTCGTGGTCAAACGCACCGGCGGCGATATTGACTGGACCGAGGGCCGCGACGTTTGGTACGAAGACGCGGTGGCAAGCCAGGCCGCGACCTGCGCCCCGGAGGAAATGAACGCCGAAGACCCGATGTTTATTTTGTACACATCCGGTTCCACCGGTGCGCCCAAGGGGGTCTTGCACACCACCGGCGGCTATATGGTTTATGCCTCCATGACCCATCAATATGTGTTCGATTATCACGATGGTGATGTTTACTGGTGCACCGCCGACGTCGGTTGGGTCACCGGTCACAGCTATATCGTGTACGGACCGCTGGCCAATGGTGCCACCACGTTGATGTTCGAAGGGGTGCCCAATTATCCCGACAGTTCGCGGTTTTGGCAGGTCTGTGACAAACACAACGTGACCATTTTTTACACCGCGCCCACCGCCATCCGTGCGCTGATGCGCGACGGCGATATGCCAGTGCTGAAAACATCCCGAAAATCCTTGCGGTTGCTGGGATCTGTGGGGGAACCGATCAACCCCGAAGCATGGATGTGGTATTACAATGTGGTTGGCGACCGGCGCTGCCCGATTGTCGATACCTGGTGGCAAACCGAAACGGGCGGCATTATGATTGCCCCGCTGCCCGGTGCCACGGCCCTGAAACCGGGATCGGCCAGCCGGCCTTTCTTTGGCGTTCAACCGCAAATCGTCGATGCAGACGGCGTCCCCCAAGACGGTGCGTGTGAAGGCAATTTGTGTATTGTAGACAGCTGGCCGGGTCAAATGCGCACGGTCTACGGAGACCATGAGCGCTTTGAGCAAACGTACTTTTCCACTTATCCCGGCAGGTATTTCACCGGTGATGGCTGTCGCCGGGATGAAGATGGCTATTACTGGATCACCGGGCGGGTCGATGATGTGATCAATGTGTCCGGGCATCGCATGGGCACCGCCGAGGTCGAAAGTGCTCTGGTGGCCCACGCCAACGTCGCCGAAGCCGCCGTGGTTGGTGCCCCCCATGACATTAAGGGTCAGGGGATCTATGCCTATGTGACGTTGAATGCCGAAATTGAGCCCTCCGATGCCCTCAAAGCCGAACTGGTCAAATGGGTGCGCAAGGAAATCGGCCCCATTGCTTCCCCCGATTGGCTGCAATGGGCCCCCGGACTGCCCAAAACCCGATCCGGTAAGATCATGCGGCGGATTTTGCGCAAAATTGCCGAAAACGAGTATGGCACCCTCGGCGACACCTCAACCCTGGCGGATCCCGGCGTGGTTGACGATTTGATCGACAACCGACAAAATCGCTAACGAATCAGACCCTTTCAAGTCGGCGGGACAAATTTCTCGCCGGCTTGAATTTTTTTAATATATTGATAAATAACTGTTATTTTTGAACACATAATTTAAGAGTTATTTTTTATACAAATAATTTTTATCTTTTTTCTCCTTACTCCCCCGCAATTTCTCTTCCCCTACCCTCCATTCGTTCCCGCACCGTCCCCTGTGCCCAGCCATATTTTATTAATAAGATTAATTTATTATATTTATAATGCAAAAAAACACCCCAACCCCTAAAAATCTACACCCGTAGGCGACGCGCGGTAAACCATTCCGCAACACGATCTTTGTCTCGCCGTTTGGGGAAAAAGCCTCGCGGACATTTCCTGTGATTTTATTTTACTTACGGATTGATTTTATTTAGGGACAAAATCTGACATTTCGGACCGCCATTATCGTCCGCGCAACGGCTATGGATTCAAAAGACAAGCCCAAAAAATCAAAAATCAATACAGCGTCCGTTCTTTTCCCAATCCCCGTAGCGGGTCGGGTCCAATCCATCCCGACCGCCTATTTCTTTTTTATTCTTAAGGGGTTGATCATTCATATCTAATTCGCAATATTTACCGGCCTGATCGTCCTCAGGATCCTTGAAAGACCCCTGAGATAAAATCGTTGCGCCTGCGGTATTCGGCTTTGTTTTGTTTGCGGTCATGATCACGGGGGCCTCTGGGCTTGATGCTGTTTGTGCACCTTTCAGTGTAACGCGAAGATCACCCGTGGTATAGGGGCACTCTGCCCCATCGTAGCGACCCCAGCCACAACAGAGCCCCCCAGCCACAACAGAGCCCCCCAGCCACAACAGAGCAACGTCACCATGCCCCGCACCGCCGCCCTTCATCTTCTTGATGCCGTTCTCAATCACAAGCACCAGCTTGACGATGTTTTGCGCTCAGACAAAGATCACAACCCCGGGTTCGCCAAATTGGCCGACCGTGACCGGGCCCTGGCCCAGCAAATTACCCGCACGGTCCTGCGTCACCTTGGTGAAATAGACTTTATTATTTCATCTTTTTTAGATAAGCCGTTGGGTAAAAAGGGTCTAGGGGCGGAAAACGTCATACGCCTTGGCTTGGCGCAGCTGCTGTTTCTCAACATCGCGGACCATGCCGCCATCGATACCGCCGTCAACCTGTGCAGCGGCGGACACCTGGCCCCCTACCGCAAACTGGTCAATGCCGTTTTGCGCCGCGCGCAGCGCGAAGGGGCCGCGATCCTGGCCACCCAGGACATCGCCCAATTGAACACGCCCGCATGGCTGTGGGACAGCTGGGTCAATCATTACGGTTCCGAAATCGCCCACGCCATCGCCGCCCAGCACCTGATCGAGGCACCGCTCGACATTACCCCCAAAGACGACCCCGCCGCCTGGGCCGAAAAACTGGACGCCCGCCTGATGCCCACCGGAACCCTCCGTCTGGAACACCACAAGGGTGTGATCACGACCCTCGACGGGTTTGACGATGGCGCATGGTGGGTCCAGGACATGGCCGCCAGCCTTCCGGCCCGCCTGTTGGGCAATGTCCTGGACCTGGATGTCATTGATCTGTGCGCGGCACCGGGCGGAAAAACCATGGAACTGGCCGCCGCCGGAGCACGGGTTACCGCCGTTGATCGTTCTGAAAAACGCTTGCGGCGGGTCACCGAAAATCTTGCCCGCACCCACCTTGACGCCACCGTCATCACCGCTGATGCAACCTCATGGCGGCCGGCGATTTTGGCCGACGCGGTGCTGTTGGACGCGCCCTGTACAGCAACCGGAACGGCCCGCCGTCACCCCGACGTTTTGCATCTGAAACAACCCGCAGACGTCACCAAACTGGCCTATTTACAAAGCCGTTTGCTGCTGGCGGCGGTCGAGATGGTCCGCCCCGGCGGCTTAATTGTGTATTGCATCTGTTCGCTGCAACGCGAAGAGGGCGAGGCGCAAATCCACGCCCTCCTCAACAGTGCCGCCCCGGTAGCGCTCGACCCGCTGAAACCCGCCGAGGTCGGCACCTTGACCGATTGCATCACCCCCGATGGGTTTTTGCGCACGTTACCGCACCACTTTGGCGATCTCGGCGGCATGGATGGTTTTTTTGCCGCCCGCCTGAAACGCTTGTAGAACCACGTCACAGCGAATCCACGGCGCATTTTTTGTCTTGCTCGTTCTATGTCCCACCGCTCCACCCCTAAAAATGTTTTGTTTCAAAGTCTTGTAACACCTGACCTTGCCCGTCCGGATTGAACCTGATACGGCTATTTTATGAGCAGCATGTTTAATCCTTTTTCGCCCCAATCCGACCCGAGGCCTGAGGCGCGCCTGGGTGAGGGTCCTGGCACAGCCAGGACACACGAAGGCGCGCCCCCCCCGACCCGCGCGGAACGCTTTCAGTCCACCTGGCTGTATCGCTTGTTGTTGCTTGGCCCCAGCGCCAAAGGGCTGCGCTGTTCGGTGCCCGACTTGTGGCCCGGCGACCCCGAAATTGGCCGCGCCCTGGTAAACGGTCGCTTTCGCCTCGGCGATGAAGTTCATACCCTCACCCCCCAGGGTCCCCTGCCGCCCGAGGCCTCCCCAGCGTGGACCGCGTGGTACCACGGTCACTCGTGGTTGCGTGATGTGGGTGCCGTCGGAACGGGGGAAGCGCCCTATTTCGCCCGCGAACACCTCACCGCGTGGATCGCGGCCAACACCGCGTGGAGCCCCACCGCATGGGCCCCGGAAGTCACCGCCGAACGGCTGGTCAATTGGTGTCAGCATTGGAACTTCTTAACCCGGGACGGTGGCCGGGGACCCTTTGAAAAAAAGCTTTGTCGCGCCGCCAGCCGCGATGCCCGCCATTTGTTGTGGTCCATCCCCACGCACAATCGCGGCTTTGCCCGCCTTCATGCCCTCAAAGGCCAGGCCTTTGGGGTTTTCGCGCTGTTGGGTGGCGAGGCCCGTCAGACCCAGACCCTGGCCCGCCTGGAACACGAAATATCCGCCCAAATCTTGCCCGATGGCGGCCATGTCGAGCGCAACCCCGAACGTCTGGCCAGCGTGCTCAAAGACCTTTTGGAACTCAAGGCCCTGATCAGCGCCGCCACCGGCGACGTGCCCCAATTTTTGCAAAATGCCCTTGACCGGGCGGCCCCGATGCTGCGCGCCTTGCGCCACCCCGATGGCGGCCTGGCGGTGTTCAATGGCGGGCGGGCGGGTGATAACACATGGCTGGATGTGCTGTTGGCGCAAACCGCATCGACCGCCAAGCCCCCACCGCGCGCGCCCCATGGTGGATTTCAGCGGCTTACCGCAGGCCCCGTCAACCTGATCATGGATTGCGGCCAACCGACCACCGTGGGCCACAGCCATCACGGCGGGACGTTAAGTTTCGAAATGAGCGTCGGCAAACATCGCATGATCGTCAATTGCGGGGCGCGGCCCGAACGGCACGATCCGTGGCGCACCGCCCTGGCCGCCACCGCGGCCCATTCGACCTTGAGCGTCAACGACACCTCTTCCAGTACTTTTGATTTCAGCGGCCACCTGCGCCGTGGCCCCCAACGGGTCACCTGCGCCCGCCAGGACGTCGACCAGGGGACCCTCGCCGAAGCCAGCCACGACGGCTATATGGATGCCTTCGGCCTGACCCATCACCGCACCGTCTATGTCGCCGCCCATGGCACCGATGTGCGCGGCGAGGATCGCTTGGTGGGCACCGGCGGCGACCGCTTCACGGTGCGCTTTCACCTTCACCCCGGCGTTAAAGCTTCGCTGTTGGGCCCCGGTCACGGGGTCTTGCTGCATCTGGCGGACAAAAATATCTGGCGACTGCGCACCTCGGCCCTCGACGTGGCCCTGGAAGACAGCGTTTACCTGGGCCACGGCGGCGAGCCGCGCCGCACCGAACAAATCGTCATTTCCGGGCCGTTGTCGGGCAACGGGGCCTTGATCAAATGGGCCTTTTCGCGCGAGGACGCAAAATGACGCCACCCGCACGGACCCTCAGTGTGGTGATCCCATGTTTCAACGAATGCCAAACCCTGACCGACGTGGTTGACCGGGTGAGCCACGCCGACACCGCCGGGCTGGCGCTGGAAATTGTCATCGTCGATGATCGGTCAACCGACGGTTCCGCCGCCATCGCCACCCAATTGGCCGAAATTGACCCGCGCATTCAAGTGCTCTGCCATGACGTCAACCAGGGCAAGGGTGCCGCACTGCGCAGTGGGTTTGCCGCCGCCCGGGGGGACCTGGTGATCGTTCAGGACGCCGATATGGAATACGATCCGGCCGATTACGCCAAGCTGCTCGCCCCCATCCTCAGCGCTCAGGCGGACGTGGTCTATGGGTCGCGTTTTTTGCACCGCACCGCCACCGAAGCGCACTTCATGCTCCACGGTCTGGCCAACCGGTTCTTGACCGGCCTGTCCAACCTGCTGACCGGGCTGCGCCTGAGCGACATGGAAACCTGTTACAAACTGATCCCCAAAGACGTCCTGGATCGCATCACCATCACGGAAAACCGTTTTGGTATCGAACCCGAAATAACCGCCAAACTGGCGCGTATGACCCCTAAGCTGCGGATTGTCGAGGTCCCCGTCGCATACCACAACCGCTCCTATGAAGAGGGCAAAAAAATCGGCTGGAAAGACGGCGTCAGCGCCATCCGGTGTATTTTAAAATTCAACTTGTGGCGCTAACAAACTGCCGCCGCATCGCGTCGGTATGTTAGTCTCACCGAGCTCGACCCCATTCAGGTTTCCCGACCATGTCTTTATTGTCCAAGTTCCTGTTTATGAAACCGCGCAGCCAGGTGGCGTTTGTCCATGACGTGATCATGGCGGCGCTGTCGTTCGGGGTGTCCATGAGCTTGCGTTTGGGCGATGCTTTCGACCCTTTCAACGACCCGCTGTTTTTGACCGGCACATTGAGCTTCACCGCCACCGCGGCGGTGGTCTTTGTGGGTCTGCGCATGTACCGGGGAATTTGGCGCTACGCCTCAATGAACGATTTGATCACGCTGGCCAAGGCGGTGAGTGTTTTGGTGCTGGTGTTTTCCCTGGAAATGTTCTTTTTCTTTCGCCTGGAAGGGGTGCCGCGCTCGGTTCCGATCATCAACTGGTTTGTCTTGCTGGCGATGTTGGGGGGGCCGCGTTTTTTATACCGGATGATCAAAGACCGCCGTTTTGACTGGCACCTGAACCTTGATGCCCGCCCCAAAATTCCCGTCTTGTTGGTCGGTGCCGGCGATGAGGCCGACTTGTTTATCCGTGCCGCGTCGCGTTCCAGCACCACCCCGTATCGGCCCGTCGGTATCCTCGCCGAAAGCCCCGGTCGGGTCGGTCGACACATCCACAACGTCACCGTTCTGGGCACCGTGGCCGAGCTGGAAACGATTGTCCGGAGCCTCAGCGGGGATGCGCGGCCCCAACGCCTGGTGCTGACAAAAGACGACATCAAGGGGGCCGACGTCGCGGATCTTTTGACCACTGCGCAAAACCTCGGCATGACCATCGCACGCATGCCCCGGATGGATGAGCTGAAATCCGGGGCCGTCGACGAGGTCCGCACACGCCCCATTGCCATCGAAGATCTGTTGGGCCGCCCCCAACAACCCCTAAACCGGGCCGCAGTGGCCGACCTGGTCAAGAACAAACGGGTCCTCATCACCGGGGCGGGGGGCTCGATCGGGTCTGAATTGGCCCGCCAGGTGGCGGCGTTGGGCCCGCAAAGCCTGGTGTTGGTGGAAAACTCCGAATTCGCGCTGTATTTAATCGACCGTGAAATGGTCGACCACCACCCCGACATACCCCGACATGCCGTCATTGCCGATGTCCGCGAGCGCGCGCGCATCGATCAGGTTTTCGCCCGTCACCAACCCCAATTGGTGTTCCATGCCGCAGCCCTTAAACATGTGCCGCTGGTCGAAGACAACCCCTTTGAAGGCATGCTGACCAACGCGCTGGGCACCCGCAACGTCGCCGATGCCTGCGAAGCCGCTGCGGTCGCGGTGATGGTAATGATTTCCACCGACAAAGCCGTCAACCCGACCAACATCATGGGGGCCACCAAACGCATCGCCGAAAGCTATGTTCAGGCTTTGGACCTGCGCCGGGGTCAGGCCCCTGGCACCCGGTTTGTCACGGTGCGTTTTGGCAATGTTTTAGGTTCCACCGGATCGGTGGTGCCGTTGTTTCAAAAACAATTGGCTGCGGGCGGTCCGTTGACCGTGACCCACCCCGATATGACGCGCTATTTCATGACCATCCGCGAAGCGGTCGAACTGGTTTTACAGGCCTCGGCCTTTGGCGTTTCGGGCCACGACACAGACGGTAAATTGTTTGTCCTGGATATGGGAGAGCCGGTCAAAATCGTTGAATTGGCCCGCCAAATGATCCGCCTGGCCGGTCTCCAGCCGGACCGCGACATCGCCATCGCGTTTACCGGCACCCGGCCCGGCGAAAAATTATTTGAAGAAATTTTTCACGGCGCGGAAGCCCCCGTACCGACTGCGGCTGCGGGTATTTTACTGGCCGCGCCCCGCGCCCAAGACTTGCCCGCGGTGCGCGCGGTGTTGGACCAACTGGCGGTTGCCATCCACAACGAAGACCGCCCCGCCTTAATGGCCGCACTGAGCAAACTGGTGCCCGAATACGCGCCCCCACCGCAAGATCAATATACCCCCCCGAAAAGCACCCCAACCAACGCCCAGGCGCCTGCAAAAACCGCTTAAGCTGGCGTTAAGCGCCCGGGACTGCTATAGGGGCCGCACGGGCTTAGCGGCCCACCGCGTCTCACCGTTCACCTCCCGCCTTGTTCATGGGCCGTCAAGAGGAACCCGCCAAAATGTCCGAACCCATCCGCCGCGCCTTACTGTCCGTTTCCGACAAAACGGGAATAGTTGAATTTGGCCGTTTTTTGGCCGATCAGGGGGCCGAAGTTTTGTCCACCGGCGGCACCGCCAAAATGCTCGCCGACGCCGGCGTTCCGGTCACCGAAGTGTCCGAACACACCGGGTTTCCCGAAATCATGGACGGCCGGGTGAAAACCTTGCAACCGGCCATCCACGGCGGTCTGTTGGCGGTGCGCGACAACCCCGAACACGTCCAGGCAATGGCTGACCACAACATTCAGCCGATCGATTTGCTGTGCGTGAACCTGTACCCGTTTGAACAAACCCTCGCCGCCGGGGCCGCGTATGGGGACTGTGTGGAAAATATCGACATCGGTGGCCCGGCGATGATCCGCGCCGCCGCGAAAAACCACGATGACGTCACGGTGGTGGTCGAACCCGAAGATTATCAACACGTTATGTCCGAAATGACTTCTCATTCCGGTGCCACAACATTGTCAACCCGCAAGTTTTTGGCCCAGCGCGCTTATGCTCGCACCGCCGCCTATGACGCCGCCATTTCCACCTGGCTGGCGGGTGAAACCGATCAAACCTGGCCCAAGCGCCTGACCTTTGCCGGTGAATTGAAACAAACCATGCGCTATGGGGAAAATCCCCACCAGGCGGCTGCTTTTTACGTCAACGGCGACCCCCGCCCAGGCGTCGCCACCGCCACCCAATTGCAAGGTAAGGAACTCAGCTACAACAATCTCAATGACACCGACGCCGCGTTTGAACTGGTGTCGGAATTTTCCGACACCGCGTGCGCGATCATCAAACACGCCAACCCGTGCGGCGTGGCGGTGGGCAAATCCCTGGTCGAGGCCTACCACGATGCCTTTAAGTGCGACAGTGAAAGTGCCTTTGGCGGGATTGTTGCGCTCAACCGCACCCTGGATGGGGAAACCGCCGAACAGATCACCAGGATTTTCACCGAAGTGATCATTGCCCCGGCGGTCAACGATGACGCCTTGAAAATTTTAGCCGACAAAAAAAATCTGCGCGTGCTCACCACCGGGGCCATGGCCGACCCCAGCCAAGGCGGGCGCACGGTTAAAATGCTGGCCGGTGGATTGCTGGTCCAGGGCCGCGACAACGCCCTGATTGACGAGCTGAAAGTGGTCACCGAAAAAGCCCCGACCGAGGCCCAAATGGCCGACATGAAATTCGCCTATACGGTTGGTAAACACATCAAATCCAACGCCATTGTGTACGTCAAAGAAGGTCGCACCGTGGGCGTGGGTGCCGGCCAGATGAGCCGCGTGAATTCCTGCCGGATCGCCGCCTTCCGCGCCGAACAAGCCGCCAAGGCCGCCGGCGAGGCGCACAGCTGGGCAATCGGGTCCGTGGTCGCGTCGGACGCCTTTTTTCCCTTTGCCGATGGCTTGCTGGAAGCGGTCGAAGCCGGTGCGGTGGCGGTCATCCAGCCCGGCGGATCGATGCGCGACAACGAGGTCATCGAAGCCGCCAACAAAGCCGGCATCGCGATGGTGTTCACCGGCATGCGCCATTTCCGCCACTAAACCTCCGTGATGAAGCACCTCGCGCCGGGGCCGCACCCCACGCTGGGGGTTAGCCCAGCACGAACATTTTTTCACGCCGGAACCATCTGGCCGCGAGGCAAAAAATTGCTGCCGCCGCAAGGGTGGTGGACACCGTTGCGGCCAGCACGTGCGCCGCACTGACGGCTTGGCCGGCGATCATTTGGTTGATCAACAGCATTTGTCCCAACACCGGCACCAACGCCGTCATGGTGGTTGGGTTGAGCGGCGAGAACACCATTACCATCCCCGGCAGGGCTGGCACCAACGGCAGTAACCCTAAATAAATTTGTGCTTCCTTCATGGAGCGCGACACCATCGCAACCGCCATCTGCAGCGCCACCGCGAGCGCCATCATCGGTATTGCCAGCACCAGGATCAGCGCCAAGACATCCCAGCCGGGCGGGGCCACCAACCGATCCGAGGTGCGCGCCGCCAGGCCCAGAAAAATTCCAAATGCGGCTAAATTCACCGCCGTGGTCAAGATCGTAAACGCCCCCGCCGCCGCCGCCTTGGCCAACAACAGCACCCAGCGTTCCACCGGGGCCAACAATAGTGGTTCCAGGGATCCGCGTTCGCGCTCGCCCACCGTGGTGTCGATCGCCAAATGCACCCCGCCGAGGAAGATCATAAAAATCACCAACGGGGCCATCATGTTGTAAAAAAATACCGCCACATTGGCATCGCGCGCCACATTGATGCGTTCGATTTGAACGGTCGTGCCGTAATCCGCCGCCAAGCCTGCCGCGCGGGCCTTTTGCGCGCCAATGTCACGATTGTAGGCGCGGATCATTTCACTCAATCGGGCGGTGATGCGCAGATTGTCCACCCGGCCCAAATTGGTCAGCAGTTGCACGGTAAATTGCGTTTGCCCACGCGCTGATTTCGGCACCACCAAAACCACCGGCACCCGGCCTTGACGAACCGCATTTTTGGGATCTTTTGGGGCCGCGACGAAGCGTACATTGCGCCGTTCTAAAAAATCCACCAAATCCGGCGCGGCGGCCAAACCGACCGCCGGAATATCGATAAACTGTTCACGAAAATCCCCCTGCAGGGTTTTGCCCGCCAACGCCAACCCACCCGCCACCAATAACGGCCCCATCATCGGGTAGATCAGTGCCAACAGCAGCGCCCGACGGTCGCGGCCATGGTCACGCAGTTCCTTGGTCAACACGGTGCGCACGTGACACCACCAACCCGCCATCATCCAGACTCCACATTTGCACCGTCCGCCAACACCCGCACGAACACCTCTTCCAAATCATCCGTCCCGGTCTGACGACGTAAATCCGCCGGGGTGCCCACCGCCGCCACCCGCCCGCCCGCCACGATCACCAAGTCATCGCAAAGTGCTGAAACTTCGCTCATGATGTGGCTGGAAATCAATATACAATGGCCATCGGCTTTCATCTTTGCGATCAACTGACGAACTGCGCGTGAACTCATCACGTCCAGACCGTTGGTCGGTTCATCCAAAATCAAATTTTTGGGGCGGTGTACCAAGGCCCGGCCCAGCGCGACTTTCAGTTCCTGGCCGCGGGAATATCCCCTGGCCGGACGGTCGACAAAATCGGCCATCCCCAAACGGTCAACCAATCCGTCAATATCGGCATCCAATTGAGCCCCGTTTGCGCCTTGCAGTTGGCCAAAATAGCGCATGTGTTCGCGTCCGCTCAGGCGCGGATACAGGCCCCGCACATCGGGCAACACCCCCAATTGGCGCTGGGCTTGGGCGCGTTGCCTGGCCACGTTAAGGCCGTCCACCCGGGCGCGACCACGGTCCGGCGCAAGCAGCCCGGAAACAATACGAAAGGCGGTGGTTTTGCCCGCACCATTGGGCCCAATCAGGCCGGTTACGCGCCCGTCGGTTGCGCACAGGCTCAGGCCGTCCAGGGCCCGAACACCGCCAAAAGATTTACACAACCGGTCCATTTCGATCATCGGCCAAGCCTATCACTTGGCCAAAATTGATCAACCGGCGCGTTCATCACTCAGTGATTTCAACGCCTGGCTGGCCACCGCGATCATCGAAATGTCGTTGATGTCCCCGGCCCACAATTCGGTCAACAACTGTTCGGTCCGATCAATCGCGCTTTGGTATGCCGCGCTCCAGGCTTGTAACGCCTGTTGCGGATCGGTAACGTTTTTCGACACGTCCAAAACGTAAGCTGTAAGGTTATATTGATGACTGAACAGCTCTTCAACCAATGCCGAAACCGCTAATTTTTGCCAGTGACTGCCGCTGGCCAAGGCTTCGCAGGCCGCTCGCAACCGACCCAGGCGGAACCTCGATCCGACTGCATAATAAAGTGCCGCCACGTCACAGACCTTCAATCCACGGTGTTCTGCAAGCAAAACGATATCGGGACCTGAGGACAAATTCACCAGCCCGGCAATCCCCATCGCCAAATCCTGGGGCACCCCTTCATCCATGTAGAGTTGGGCACGCTGATCCAAATCGGCCACATAATGCACGGGTAAAACCGAGCGCAACCCTTGTGCCAACTCGCTTAAACCACCCTGAAAACGCTCCACACTGGAGGCCAGAGGTTGCGCCACCACGCCGCCCCGCAAGAACCACAAGGTCGCCCGTTCCAAAAGTTTATTTATATCCAGCAGCATTGAAATTTGCGTATGCGCCGGCACCTTGTTATCCAGGCCCTCAATCGGGTTCCACAGCTCCCGAACCGAGAACACTTCGCGCGCCAAGATAAATGCCCGGGCAATTTCACCCGGTTTCATGCCGGTTTTTTCCATCAGCTGGGTGACAAAGGTGCCGCCCACCCGATTGATCATCGAATTGGTTACCCGGGTGGCGACAATTTCCCGGCGCAACCGGTGTTGGCTAATCTCAGCTTGATATTTTTTCTGCAACGGGGTCGGAAAATAACGCCGCAAGTCTTGCACCAGGAATGGATCATCGGGCACGCCACTGTCCAACAGCTCATCAAACAGCCAAATTTTAGAATACGACATCAACACCGAGACTTCCGGTCGGGTTAAACCCTGTCCCCCAATGGCCCGTTCGTTCAAGGTTTCATCGTCGGGTAAAAACTCCACGTCGCGGTTGAGGCGATCAGATTTTTCCAACATTCTCATGAGACGAATTTGATGATCCACCAGGTCCGTGCTGCGCGCTTGCAGGGTCGAAATGGCTTGGGTTTGTTCATAATTATCCCACAACACCAATGCCCCGACTTCGTCGGTCATCCGCGCCAGCAGCGCGTTGCGGCTGCGCGCGGTGAGTTTGTCCTGGGCAACCAGGGCGTCCAACAAAATTTTGATGTTGACCTCATGATCGGAACAATCCACGCCGGCGGAATTGTCGATGGAATCGGTGTTCATACGACCGCCGCCCAACGCATATTCGACCCGGGCGCGTTGGGTCAGGCCCAAATTGGCCCCTTCGCCCAACACCCGGGCGCGCACCTCGTGGGCATTCACCCGCACCGCATCGTTGGTGCGGTCGCCCGCGTCCACATTGCTTTCCGAACCGGCCTTGATATAGGTGCCGATGCCGCCGAACCACAACAGATCAACATCCAGTTTCAAGATCAGCTTGATCAAATCCAGAGGCGTTATTTTATCCGCGGTGACGCCAAACAGCGCTTTCATCTCCCTGGACAGAGGCACCCATTTGGCCCGCCGCTCAAAAACCCCGCCCCCCCTGGAAATCAGCTTGGCGTCGTAGTCGCTCCACGCCGAACGGGGCAGGTCAAACAAACGCTGGCGTTCAATGATCGAGGTTTTGGCATCGGGGTTGGGATCAACGAAAATGTGCATGTGATTGAATGCCGCGACCAGACGAATGTGCTCGCTCAACAACATCCCGTTGCCAAATACATCGCCGGACATATCGCCCACCCCGGTGACGGTAAAATCATCGGTTTGCGTGTTGATGCCCATTTCGCGGAAGTGCCGTTTGACCGATTCCCAGCCACCGCGTGCCGTAATGCCCATTTTTTTATGGTCATAACCAACGCTGCCACCGGATGCAAAGGCATCGCCCAGCCAAAAATTGTAGTCCGCCGAAACCCCATTGGCGATGTCGGAAAATGTCGCCGTCCCCTTATCTGCGGCAACCACCAAATAAGGATCGTCGGGATCGTGACAAACCACCCGCGGTGGGGGCAAAACCACGCCTTGGGCGTCAAGGTTATCGGTCAGGTCCAACAGCCCGCGAATGAAGGTTTTGTAGCACGCGATGCCTTCGGCCAGAAACGCTTCCCGACCGCCTTCGGTGGGCGGATTTTTAACCACAAAGCCGCCCTTGGAGCCAACCGGCACGATAACTGCATTTTTCACCTGTTGGGCTTTGACCAGGCCCAGGATTTCGGTACGGAAATCTTCCCGGCGGTCCGACCAGCGCAAGCCGCCACGGGCGACATTGCCAAAACGCAAATGGATACCTTCGACCCCGGCCGCATAAACGAAGATTTCAAACTTGGGCCGGGGCAGGGGCAATTCTTCAACCTCACGGCTAGACAATTTGAACGACAGCCACGTTTTCAACTCGCCATCCGCGGTGTGCTGAAAGAAATTGGTGCGCAACGTCACGTCCACCAAATTGATGTAACGGCGCAAAATGCGATCCTGATCGGCACTGCTGACATCTTCCAGTTGATCAAACATTTTTTTGCGCAGCCGCGCCGCCTTGCGGGTCGCTTTCAACGCCGCGTCTTGTTCATCGTGGGGTTCGAAACGAGCCATGAACATATCGACGATGCCGCGCGTAATGGCCGCATTTTCGACCAGGGTCCGGGCCATGTAGTCTTCTGAAAATGTGATCCCGGCCTGGCGTAAATATTTGGTGTAGGCGCGCAAAACGGTGATCTCACGCCAGTTCAAACCGGCCGACAAAATCAGCGCGTTCAGGGCGTCGCTTTCCATATCGCCGGACCAGATCTGGTCGAACGCGGCATGGAACCGGGAGCGTAAATCGTCCCCCTTCGCCATCAGCTTGCCACGCGGCTCCAAACCAAAATCATGAAGAATGATTTTATACGGAGCCCCTTTTGGTCGCACCCGAAAGGGGATTTCTTCCATCACCCGGAGCCCCATGTTTTCCAACATCGGCAAGATATCCGACAGTGCGACCGGTTTCTTGGGGCTGTAAATCTTAAACCGTAACGGCGGCCCCGACGGCGCGTCCAATTGATACAAATGCAACCCCAAACGACCGAAGATATAGGTCAATTCAACGCGCTTGATATCGTCGATGGTCTCAACAGTTGAATAGCTTTCTTCATAATCGCGGTTAAACGCATTTTCGTAAGCCTCCAACAAACGAATGCCGCCCATTTCGCCGTATTGCCGGATCAGCGCCCCGCCCAACCGGTCGCCCCACGAGCGTGCCAAATCGGCGATCTTGTCTTCAACCTCTTTGTGATCGTATTTGGAAATTTCCCCCGGCGTGGTCTTGATCACCACATGCAACCGCATCAGGGGTTCCGATCCCAGGCGAGCGTTGTGGTCGGTCACGGTACCTGCAAACGCCTCTTCCAGCAGGACTTGAATTTTACGTCGCAAATCGGTGCTGTAACGGTCCCGGGGGACATAAACCAGACAACTGATAAAGCGTTCAAAATCATCCCGGCGGATGAATAACGAGACCTTTTGTCGATCTTGCAGACGCAAAATACCCAAGCTGGTTTGTAACAACTGATCGGTGGAAATCTGGAACAACTCATCGCGCGGAAACGTTTCCAGAATATTGAGCAGCGTTTTCCCATTGTGGCTGTTGGAGGGCATCCCCGCCCGGTCAAAGGTGCCTTGAATTTTACGCCGCAGCAGAGGAATATCGCGCACGCTGCCGATGTAAGCCCCGGCGGTAAAGAGGCCGACAAAAATCCGCTGGCCGACCACCTGGCCATTGATATCCAACCGCTTAATGCCGATGGAATCCATCTGCACCGGACGATGGACCCTTGATCGCATATCCGTTTTGGTCACCAGCAACAGGTCCGGACGCTTCACAAAGCCGCGCACTTCGGCGGGCATTTTCGCCAAGTCACGCAATTCTTGAAACACCACCCGCGACAAGTCCGTCAATACGCCTAAACTGCTGCCTTCCTTCACCGTAACCTGCGCCTTGGTTCCTGTGCCGGCAAAAGTGTATTCGCGATAACCCAGAAAAATAAAATTATCGTCGTGCAGCCAGCGCAAAAAATCGCGCACCTCACTGACTTCTTCCAGCGGCAAGGTGGCGGTCAGGGTCTCCAGCTCATCAACCAGATCGGCCAAAGTGGCACGCATCGCCCGCCAATCTTGCACCGCCAAACCGATGTCGGCCAAAACCGTCCTGAGATTGTCCGCGAGTTCAGCGTGGCGCAGTTCCGGCTGTTCATCAATTTGAATGTGGATGTAACTTTCGCCATGGACCCCTTTATCGTTGCCGACAAAAGCTGGCTGCAGCACCTCTAACAATTTACCGGCGGGGGTGCGGCGCACCCGCATTACCGGATGGATCGCCATATGCACGCCAAAGCCCATGCGGTTGATTTCGGCGGTCAGGCTGTCGATCAAAAACGGTCTGTCGGTGGTGATAATTTCCACCACCGTGTGACCCAGTTGCCAGCCATCCTGGTCGATACCGGGGTTAAAAACGTTGATCACCGGCTGACCGGCTTTATGCTTGGTGGCGGCCCTCAGATGATGCACCACCAGCCCGGCCCGGGCCTGCGGATCCATGGCCTCTAAATCGTCAGGGGCAAGGTGGCTAAAGTATTGGGCCACAAAATTTTGCACGCTGGGCTGTTCGTTTTTTTTAGCCTTTGTGAGTGCTAAATCCGTAATGCTCTTAATGATTTTTGTCCGACGATCATGGTCTACATCAAGCGGCATTAAGATGCCCTCCCACCCCTAAAAATAAAAACCCCGTTTAAAAGCTAATCCATTCCGCCTGAAATACAAAACAAATTACGATGAAGATTTAAATTTACCAGTGGGTTACCGCACCTTCTTCCCGGCGCGCAAAACAAGCCGCCCCGGCCCAACGCACGCCGGGAAAAGCCAAACCAGGTCAATCCGTGTCTTTCGCCACGTGCCAGAGCTTGCTATAAGGCATGCAACCCACCACACGGTGCTTTGTGGGCCTGTAGCTCAATTGGTTAGAGCCGACCGCTCATAACGGTCTGGTTGCAGGTTCGAGTCCTGCCGGGCCCACCATTCCATTTTTAAGCCACTGACTTATTTGGCTTTTTTGCATTTTGTCCCAAACTTTTTATGAGTTTGGGACAATTTGTTCCATTTTTGTCCATCAATACGTTGCCGGACCCGCTCAGCGAGTTGCTTCTGCTGGGCGGATTTCGTGTATCTCTGGACCTCAGTAACGGTGTCATGCCCGGTGATGGACATGATTTCATGTACCGTACAGCCGATGTCAGCAAGGTGGGATGGTAATACCCCCGTTTTTAGGGGCGATGGATTCAATTGGTCGATGCAACATACTTTGAAAGCCTTATGGACAATGAGGATTACGGTATATGGGTAATACCCCCGAAAATAAATGGCTGAATTTCAAGGTTTTTGGACGATTTGTTAGTTCATAAGCATTCTTACCTGGGTTTAACCGCGCTAATGCTCTGGGTTCACTACCTAAAATAGGAAGTTGCATTATTTTAGTTTTTTTGTAAAATCTAAAATAAGAGTCGCCTATGTTTTAGGGTATGGCAGAACAAGAAATGAAAACATTTGAAGCTGGCCGATTTGTTCAGCAAGACCACTACAAAAGCTTTCAACCCAATCCAATAAACCGAGAATGGGTTTTGGACGATATGGAGTTGCAGCAACTGCTTGGTCAAGCTGACCGAGAATTGGGGCGGCTCGATATGTATTCCGATTACATACCAAATATCGATTTGTTTATTCGAATGCACGTCCTCAAGGAAGCCACTCAGTCGAGTAAGATTGAGGGCACCCAAACGAATATGGAAGATGCATTATTAGACAAAGAAGACATTGCACTTGATCAAAGAGATGATTGGGAAGAAGTGCAAAATTATGTGGCCGCGATGAATGATGCCATAGACAAGTTGGAAACGTTTCCTTTTACTGCACGTCTTGCTCGCGAAACACACAAGATATTACTCCAGGGTGTTCGTGGCGAACATAAGCAACCGGGAGAATTTAGACGAAGCCAAAACTGGATTGGCGGTGCATCCATTAAGGATGCGGTTTTTATCCCGCCGGTGCATACATCCATTAATGACTTGATGAGTGACATTGAGCATTTTGTGCACGACAAAGATAAGTATTTTCCTGAATTGCTCAAAATCGCTCTTGTGCATTATCAATTTGAGACTATCCACCCGTTTCTTGATGGTAATGGCCGCGTTGGCCGACTGCTGATCACACTGTATCTCGTCAGCAAGGGCATATTAAAAAAGCCAGTGCTTTACCTATCTGATTTTTTTGAAAAAAATCGTACTCATTATTATGACAATTTGATGCGAGTTAGAGAAAAAAATGATCTGCTTCAGTGGTATAAATTTTTTCTGGTTGGAATAATTGAGACGGCTAAAAACAGCATAAAAACGTTTGATGATATTCTTCAGCTTCAGAAAGAAGTGGATATCAAGATTCAGGCGTTGGGAAGCAGGGCTGCGAACGCGCAGAAGGTTTTGAATTACCTTTACCAACGCCCAGTGATTGATGCGGCAAGAGTTTCAGAAGCAGCAGAAGTATCTCCCGCTTCTGCCTATAAACTGATTGCAGATTTTGAGCGTCTAGAAATTCTTACAGAAATCACCGGAGGAAAGCGCGGCAAAACATACATGTTTTCCTCTTACCTTCGCTTGTTCACGCAGTAATGGCTCTGGACCACTAAAGTGGCCCTGGTTACCCGGAAAGTTTAGCGGCCTGGCTAAGGTGTATCGGGTTTAGATTTATCGTCTTTAAGACTTTGCGCCAGCCGCGAAAGTGATCGGCCGACGAGCCGCCTGTGCACAACCGCCACCGGGACCATATACACGCGCCCGAACGTATTGTGCGTGATCACCGAGGACGTGATCGACACGGTTGTGTCCTCAACGCAAATACAGATCATCACATCAAGGTGGCGATCGCGCGCCGTTAGGGTGAGGATGTCCGGCGCGCATTGCTCCACCAGGAAAAAATCAAGCCGTTCTCCCGGTTGGAGCCGGTCCGCCTCAGTCTGAGAAAAACCCTCGATACGCTTGACCCCAAAACACACCGAAATCACATCTCGAAGCCAAAATGCAGCCCGCATCTCCGCCCGGGACTGTGAGCGGATTGTATTCCATGCCTCAAGGGCACGGATCGGTCCCGGCAGGGTTTGGGACTGCGTGTCAAAAAAGTCAAGCTGCCGGATCGGGGCCAACAACCGTGCTTGTGCCGGGGGCGTATCATGTTTGATTGTAACCATTTGACCGTTTCCAGACGTGCCAACCTAAAGACCCAACACGTCTTTCATCGCGTACAAACCCGGACGTTGGCGACTGGCCCACAGCGCCGCACGCACCGCGCCATTGGCAAACACTTCGCGCGACGAGGCCTTGTGGCCGATCTCAAGGCGTTCGCCAGGGCCGGCATACATCACCGTGTGATCGCCAACCACATCGCCGCCGCGCAGGGTGGCAAAACCGATCTCACCCTTTGGCCGGGTGCCGATGAGGCCATCGCGCGACCGACATGCGACCGTATCCAAATCCACGCCACGACCCGCCGCCGCCGACAGGCCCAACGCCAACGCGGTACCCGACGGGGCATCGACCTTGTGGTGATGGTGCATATCCAAAATTTCAATGTCATAATCGTCGGGCAAAATAGCTGCGGCCTTTTCCACCAGGCCCAACAACACATTGACGCCCACCGAATAATTTGCGGCTTGCACAATCGCGGCCCGGCTGCCCGCAGCCTCGACCGCCGCCTGTTGAGCGCCATCCAGCCCGGTGGTGCCAATGATCAATGCCGTTTTGTTGTCCGCCGCCAACGCGGCATGGGCGGCGGTGGCGGTGGGTACCGTGAAATCGATCACCGCATCAGCGGCCTCAAACAAGGCCCGAGGATCCGCCGTCAAAACCACCCCCGTGGCCTTTGCACCGATCAATTCAGCCAAATCTTGACCCATGTGGGGGTGATTTGCGGATTCGCTACCCCCCGCCAACTTAGCGCCATCGGTGGCCAGAACGGCACGGATCAACATCCGTCCCATGCGTCCACCGGCACCGACAATTGCGATTTTCATAGGCCTATGTCCGTGTGTGATTGCAGCTCTGTCAGCTTTATCACCAACCCAACCCAAACGCCATATGGTTGGGCCTAATCTTTAAGATCTTCCCAGATTTCTTTCACCTTGGCGAAGAATCCGCCGCTTTGGGGGCTGTGTTTGTTTTCATCCCCGCCCGCAGCGCGAAATTCAGCCAGCAATTCTTTCTGGCGTTTGGTCAAATTGCCCGGTGTTTCCACCGACAGTTCGACAAACATATCCCCACGCGAGGTCGAACGCAGCACGCTCATCCCCTTGGCCCGCAAGCGAAACTGCTGTCCCGATTGCGTGCCGTCGGGAATGTTGATCCGCGCGCGGCTTCCATCGACCGCAGGCACTTCAACCGAGCCCCCCAGCGCGGCGGTGGTCATCGGTACCGGAACCCGCACATAGATATTAGCCCCTTCGCGCTGAAAAATGCGGTGCGCCTTGATCGACAAGAAGATATACAAATCCCCCGCAGGTGCGCCGCGCAATCCGGCTTCGCCTTCCCCCGACAAGCGGATCCGGGTGCCGTCTTCAACCCCGGCGGGGATCGTCACGCTGAGAGTTTTTTCTTTGTGAACCCGACCGCTGCCCGAACAGTTGCGGCACGGATCCTTAATCACCTTGCCCTGGCCATGGCATGACGGACAGGTTCGTTCCACGGTGAAAAAGCCCTGTTGACTGCGCACCCGGCCATGACCGCCGCAGGTCGAACAACTCACCGGGTCGGACCCTGCGGTTGCGCCGCTGCCGTGACAACTGTCGCACGCCACAGAGCCCGGCACACGGACCTCCGTGGATTTGCCCTGGAACGCCTCTTCCAGGGTGATGTCCATGTTAAAGCGCAGATCAGAGCCACGCCCCGGTTGTTCCTGCCCACGGCCCCGACCGCCGCCGCCGCCGCCGCCAAACATTTCTTCGAAAATATCTGAAAAACCGCCGCCAAAGCCTTCGAAACCGCCGCCACCCGGACCGCCACCGGGGCCGCCTTGCTCAAACGCCGCGTGACCAAAACGATCATATGCGGCACGTTTTTCGTCGTCTTTGAGGATTTCGTAGGCTTCGCTCAGGTCTTTGAATTTTTGTTCCGCAGCGTGATCGTCGGGATTGCGATCGGGGTGATGTTTCATCGCCAGCTTGCGGTATGCCTTTTTAATTTGATCGCCATCGGCACCCTGGGCGACCCCAAGCAGCTCATAATAATCCTGCTTCGCCATTGCTCACATCCACTCACTACAAAGAACCCGGACCTCGAAGATGCATCCGGCGGGCCGAAGCCCGCCAGACACCTAAAGCCCACTGATTTTCAAGGGGCTTTCCCCGGCTTACTTCTTATCCTGGTCCGGATCGACTTCTTCAAAATCGGCATCGACCACATTTTCATCCGACGATGCGTCGGTGCTGTCTGCGGTTTCCGCGCCATCTGGCGCCGCACCGGCGGCTTCAGCCTGGCTGTCTTTGTACATGGCCTCACCAAGCTTCATTGCCGCCTGCATCAAGGCATCCGTTTTCGCCTTGATGGTTTCAACATCGGCGTTTTCATCGGCCAAAACGGCTTTGGTTTCTTCAATCGCCGTTTCGATGGTTGATTTGTCTTCGGGCGAAACCTTTTCACCATATTCGGCGACGTTCTTTTCGGTGTCGTGGACCAGGCTTTCGCCGTGGTTTTTCGCATCCACCAGGTCACGGCGTTTTTTGTCTTCTTCGGCGTGGGATTCCGCGTCTTTCACCATTTTTTCGATGTCACCATCATCCAGCCCGCCCGATGCCTGGATCGAAACCTGCTGTTCCTTGCCGGTGGCCTTGTCTTTGGCCGACACGTTGACGATGCCGTTGGCATCAATGTCAAAGGTCACCTCGACCTGCGGCATGCCGCGTGGTGCCGGGGGAATGCCCACCAGATCAAACTGGCCGAGAATTTTATTGTCGGCGGCCATTTCACGTTCACCCTGGAAGACCCGAATGGTGACCGCAGTCTGGTTGTCTTCGGCGGTCGAAAATACCTGTGCCTTGCGGGTTGGGATGGTGGTGTTGCGGTCGATCAAACGGGTGAACACGCCGCCCAGGGTTTCAATGCCCAGCGACAGCGGGGTCACATCCAGCAACAACACGTCCTTGACTTCGCCCTTTAGCACCCCACCCTGAATGGCCGCGCCAATGGCGACCACTTCGTCGGGATTAACACCCTTATGCGGTTCGCGGCCAAAGATTTCCTTGACCACCTCTTGCACTTTGGGCATCCGCGTCATGCCGCCGACCAAAATCACCTCATCAATGTCAGACGCCTTCAACCCGGCATCCTTCAACGCCGCCTGGCACGGACCGACGGTGCGCTTGATCAGATCACCGACCAGGGTTTCCAGTTTGGCGCGGGTCATCTTGACGTTGAGGTGTTTAGGCCCCGACGCGTCTGCGGTGATGAACGGCAAATTGACGTCCGTTTGGGTGGTGCTGGACAGTTCGATCTTGGCTTTTTCCGCGCCTTCTTTCAGGCGCTGCAGGGCCAAACGGTCCTGACGCAGATCAATGCCGCTGTCCTTTTTGAATTCGTCGGCCAGATATTCGATGATCGCGGCATCAAAATCTTCGCCGCCCAGGAAGGTGTCGCCGTTGGTCGATTTCACTTCGAACACGCCATCGCCGATTTCCAACACCGACACGTCAAACGTGCCGCCGCCCAAATCGTATACCGCAACCACACCACCGTCTTTTTTCTCAAGCCCGTAAGCGAGCGCCGCCGCGGTCGGTTCGTTGATGATGCGCAAAACTTCCAAACCGGCGATCTTGCCGGCGTCCTTGGTGGCTTGGCGCTGGCTGTCGTTGAAATACGCCGGAACCGTGATCACCGCCTGGGTGACCGGTTCGCCCAGATAGCTTTCGGCGGTTTCTTTCATTTTTTGTAGCAAAAAGGCCGAAATTTGCGACGGACTGTATTTTTTGTCCCGGGCTTCCAACCACGCATCGCCATTGTCACCTTCAACAATCTTAAACGGCACCATGCCTTGATCTTTCTTGGTCAGCGGGTCGTTGTAACGCCGACCGATCAAACGCTTTACGGCAAACAAGGTGTCTTCGGGGTTGGTCACCGCCTGGCGTTTCGCCGGCTGCCCAACGAGGCGTTCGCCACCTTCGGTAAACGCCACCATCGACGGCGTGGTGCGCGCGCCTTCGGCGTTTTCAACGACTTTGGGTTCCGACCCATCCATCAAAGACAAGCACGAATTCGTGGTGCCCAAATCAATGCCAATAACCTTGCTCATTTTTTATCTCCGTCTTAGGCGGACACCGGCGGCCTTGTTGTTCAAGCTCCGCGTCTGTCCCCTCAGGTTTCATTTGCGTGAAGGAAAACCCCTCCACACATTGGGTTCAATTCGGCACGTTTTCAGCGCCGGGTGGGATACACGACTGGTATATAAGCGTGTGTTTTATGCCATGCAACGCTTGAAATGTTTAAAAACCTCACAAACAGTGTGGGTGCGTTCGGTGCGTGCAATTTTAAGTTTCCTCATCCACTTGCTGGCCGGGCTCCGTGCCGTCCGGCTCATAGGCTTGCTGACCACCCACCGCACCGTCGTCGTCGGTGGGCGTGGACGCATCGCCATCACCGCCCTTGGGGCCGCCGGTGGACACAATCACCTGAGCCGGACGCAACAAACGGCCCTGTAACATAAAACCGCCCCTCAGGGCCTGCAGCACGGTGTTGTGCGGCACATCAAGGTTTTCGACCTGCTGCACCGCTTCGTGAACGCTGTGGTCAAACGGCTGCCCTTCGGCAGGTACCGGCTTGATGCCGTGGCTTTCAAAGATGCTCAACAGCTCTTTCATGGTCATATCAATGCCAACGCACAGATTGTCGAGGTTTTTGTCGTCCTTGCGGGCTTCATCGGTGACCATCATCATCGCCATGCCCAAATTGTCGGCCACGCGCACGATGTCGCGGGCAAACCCGGCCACCGCATATTTGCTGGCATCGGCCTTTTCTCGGCTGGCGATGCGACGGGTGTTTTCCAGTTCCGCCATGGTGCGCAACAATTTGTCTTTCAACTCGGCCACTTCGTCAGCCGGTTGCGGGTCTTGCGCATCGCTTTCGCCGTCAGCGGGTTCAGCGTCGAGGGCCTCGGCCTCGGCTTCGCGGGCGGCATCGACCATCGCGTCTTGTTCGGCGAGATTATCTGCGGCGTTCATTTCCGGGGTATCGTCTGCGGACATTTCATTTTCCATGTTCATGGCGCACCTAAAATTGACTGCAAATGTTGTTCAAGTCTGTGTTGGGGAGGTATGTAGCCTATTTGGCGGATCAATCAAGCTGCAGAATGCGTGTCGCCCTATCATTCATACCGGGCATTCATACCGGGCATCAACCAATCAGGCGGCCGACCAGCTTGGCGGTGAAATCCACCATCGGGATAATACGGGCATAATTTATCCGCGTCGGACCGATCACCCCGATGGTGCCGATGATCCGTTCCTGGCTGTCGTGGTAAGGCCCGACAATCAACGAACACCCCGACATGCCAAATAAATTGTTGTCCGCGCCAATAAAAATTTGCACCCCGTCGGCGGTGTCGGCGCGCTCAATCAGCCGAGCCATGATTTCCTTGGTTTCCAGGGCCTCAAACAGCGCCCGGATATTTTCCAGGTCCACCACCGCGTCCATGTCTTCCAGCAAGTTGGCCTGACCACGCACAATCAGGGAACTTTGCCCCACCCCCCCGGACCACACCGCCAGGCCTTCCTCGACCACCTTGGTGGTCAACGTGTCCAACTGTGCCTGATGGCTGGCCAAATCGGCCTTGATCGCATCCAGCGCACCCACCAGCGTGCGCCCAACCAGCCGTGCCGATAGATAATTGCTGGCCTCGACCAGTGCGCTGGGCAAAACCGTTGGTGGAATATCAATAATGCGGTTTTCCACAATGCCGTTTTCGGTCACCATAACGACCAATGCACGGCCCGGACCAAGAGCCACAAATTCGATATGTTTAAGCGGCGCTTCGCTTTTCGGGGCCACCACCAAGCCCGTTAAATGCGATAATCCCGACAGTGCCTGGGTGGCGTTTTCCAACATCCCCTCGACCGAATGGCCCGACGCGTTGCATTCGCCCTCGATCGATTGACGTTCCGCACGGGTCAGGTTGCCGACCTCTAAAATTCCGTCGACAAACAATTTTAAGCCCATTTCGGTGGGCAGTCGTCCTGCGGAAATATGCGGCGAAAACAACAGTCCCGCGTCTTCCAGGTCCGCCATCTCGTTGCGAATGGTGGCCGGTGAGATGTCCAGCCCGGCCTGGCGCGACAAGGTCCGCGAACCGACCGGGTCGCCGGTTTCCAGGTACGCGTCGACGATGCGGCGAAAAATTTCACGAGAACGTTGGTTCAGTTCGGTAATCATGTTTGCAAGGATAATACGCGTGCATTATCACCGTCAATCCGCGCACGGCTCTTTACGTCGCCCGGCTGGACGGGTAGCTTGGCGCACAAATTGACCCCATCTAAGGATCCACCCATGAGACCCAGTGACCGCGCACCAGACCAGATGCGCCCCGTGAGCCTGGAGCTTGGCTTTGCCAAACACGCCGAAGGGTCATGTTTAATCAAGTTCGGCGACACCCACGTGTTGTGCGCGGCCACCCTGGAAGACCGCGTACCGCCGTGGATCCGCGGCCAGGGCAAAGGTTGGGTCACCGCCGAATACGGGATGCTGCCACGCGCCACCCATTCGCGCATGCAGCGCGAAGCCGCACGCGGAAAACAATCCGGTCGCACCCAGGAAATTCAACGCCTGATCGGCCGGTCGTTGCGCGCGGTCACCGACCTGGAAGCCATGGGCGAAATGCAAATCACCGTCGATTGCGATGTCTTGCAAGCCGACGGCGGCACCCGCACGGCGGCCATCACCGGAGCCTACGTGGCCATGTATCTGGCCTTTCGCGGCGCGGTGGAACGCGGGGCGTTAACCGCCGTGCCGCTGATCGACCAGGTCAGCGCGGTCAGTTGCGGATTATACAACGGCAACGCGGTGCTGGATTTGGACTATCTGGAAGACAGCGCCGCCGAGGCCGACACCAACTTTGTGCTCACCGGAGCCAATGGCATTGTTGAAATTCAAGGCACCGCCGAAGACTATCCGTTTTCCGAAGACCAGTTTATGGAGTTGATGCGCCTGGCCAAAAAGGGCGTCGGCGAATTGGTGCAATTGCAGCGCCAGGCCTTAGGCTTGGAGTAACCGCCATGACACGCGTGTTTCGCGGCGGCAAACTGGTCATCGCCAGCCACAACCCCGGCAAGGTGCGTGAAATCGATGCCCTGTTGGCGCCATTTGGTGCCGACGTGGTTTCCGCCGGAGATTTGGGCCTGCCCGAACCCATCGAAGACGGCAAAACCTTTATCGCCAACGCCGAAATCAAAGCCCTGGCCGCGGCCAGGGCGTCCGGCCACGCCGCACTGGCGGACGATTCCGGACTGTGTGTGCACGCCCTCAACAACGATCCGGGAATTTTTTCTGCGCGCTGGGCCGGGCCAGACAAAGATTTTTACGTCGCCATGCGCAAGGTCGAAGACGCGCTTGAGGCCCAAACACACGCTGAGGCACATGCCGACCGCAGCGCCCATTTCACCTGTGCCCTGACCCTGGCGTGGCCCGACGGGCACGTGGAAAGCTTTGAAGGCGAGGTCGCCGGATCCATGGCCTGGCCACCGCGCGGCGATCACGGCTTTGGCTATGATCCGGCCTTTGTGCCGAACGGTTTCTCCACCACCTTCGGTGAAATGGACCCGGCGCAAAAACATGCCATGAGCCATCGCGCCAAAGCCTTCGCACTTTTGGTGGCCGCCTGCTTTCAACCGGCCTAAACGACGATGAGCGCGCTTGCGCCACAACACAATTCACGATGTTTTGCGCCCGCACTGGTCGCACCGGTCGCACCGGCCGCGCCGGCCGCGCCGGCCGCGCCGGCCGCGCCGGTGATGTTCGCCACCAGGGCATGACCGACCAGCTTGCGCACTTTTTTAATGTTCCCCATAATCATCCTGGCTCCTCAACCGGATCAGCGCAATATCTTGACCATTGACCGCGGCGCGCCAATGGCTGATCGTATGGCGTCCCCGTACAGATGTTGTGTTCAAAATGGATTGACCGATGGCACCAACCCCGCCCCGACCAGCCACATCTTTTACAGCCACACCCCCGGATCAGCCCTTGGCTTTGTACGTACATTGGCCGTGGTGCCTGGCCAAATGCCCGTACTGCGATTTTAATTCACGGGCTCTCAAGCCGACCCGCGCTGATCAAGATCAATATCGTGATGCTATTTTACGGGAGTTGGAATATTACGCACAGCCGACGCAAACGCGCCGCCAGCCTTTGAGCAGCGTGTTCTTTGGCGGCGGCACCCCAAGCCTGATCGAGGCCGAAACCATCGCCGCCATCCTCGCCGCCGCGAAGGCCCACTGGGGCTTTCAGTCTGATTGCGAAATAACGTTGGAGGCCAACCCCACATCCATTGAAGCGGCGCGCTTCAGGGCCTTTCGCGACGGTGGCATCAACCGGGTTTCAGTTGGGGTTCAGTCGCTAAATGATGAATATTTGCAATATCTTGGGCGTGAACATTCGGTTGATGAGGCGCTCCACGCGTTGGACATTGCCAGCGCCATTTTTGATCGTTACACATTCGATCTGATATACGCCCTGCCGGGCCAGGGACAGGGCGATTGGGCCGATCAACTCGAGCGCGCCCTGGAGCTTGCCAACGGACATATTTCGCTTTATCAACTGACCATTGAACCGGGCACCGCCTTTTTCCGCCAACACGTGCCCGAGGCCGACCCGGACCTGGCCGCCGACCTCTATCAACTGACCCAAGAGCTCTGCCAAGACGCCGCAATGATGGCTTATGAGGTGTCCAATCACGCCCGACCGGGAATGGAAAGCCGCCACAACCTGACCTACTGGAGCGGTGGGGATTATATTGGCGTCGGGCCCGGGGCCCACGGTCGACTGACCACCGCCGACCCGGGCCATCGACGCCCGGTCACCCGCGCCACCCACCAAATTGCCGATCCGCTCCGATGGTTGAATGCCATCAACACCCAAGGCCATGGCACCGCCAAGGTCCGTGAACTCAGCCGCGTGGAGCGCCGTGAAGAACTGGTGCTGTCCGGCCTCCGTTTAATGGATGGCATAGACAGCGCCCGGTTTGCCCGCCAGAGCGGTCAACCGTTGAGCGCCGCACTCAACCCGGCGGCGATCCTGGAATTGCAAGATGCCGGACTGATCGTCTTTGATCAACAGGGTTTGCGGGCCACCGCGCGGGGCCGGCCGGTGCTCAACAGTTTGATCACCCGGCTGCTGGACGAACCCGACCCCGGCACCACACTCACCTGAAAAACCGATCTTTACGGAAACGCCACCGGTGCCGGATCGACGATGACGGCGGCACGGCGGCGCACCTGCAACACGGCCAAACCGCGCTCCGCCACCCCGCTGGGCAAAAAACGAAACAATCCGTCACGCCCGGCAAAACCGCCCGATTGGGCCAAAACCGCGTCACTGTAAGGCGTTACCTGTTGTGGCTGTTCTTGCGACATGGTGCGCACACCCAGCACCACCGCCAACGCGGTGGCATCATACGCCAGCGTCGCCAGACGATGCGGACGGTTGCCGTAAACACTCAGGTATTTGTCCGAAAAGGCCTGGCGGACGCCCGGATCGGGAGCTGCAAACCAGCCGCCCACCAGCGCCGGCTCCACCCCCAAGCCGTCTTCATCCCATTGACCGGTGCCGAGTATTTTCACTTTTTTCGGATCAATATCAAAAAACGGCAACAGGGCTGCGACCGCAATCAAGCGTTTTCCACCATCGGCCAACAGCAAGGCATCAAACGGGACGTCGCCCAATGTTTCCAGGTTCTTTAGGCGCTTAAGAGCCAGTTCGGCAACTTCGCCGCCCCGATCTCTCAGCGCCTTGCGCTGCTCCAACAGGGCCTGGCGGCGACGATCGAAATGGGCGATCCGTTTCACCGGTTCGCTAAAATCGTTCTGTTGCGGGTTGTAAAATTCGCTCTGCACGACCACCCCGCCGGCGTCCGTCACCGCCGCATTAAACGCGCCCGCAACCGCATCGCCATAAGCGTCTTGCGGGGCCAGCAGGGCAAATCGTTGCGCGCCCTGATCAATCGCATAGCGGATCACGCGCCTGACCTCGTCGCCGGGGAAAAAGCCCATGGTATAAACCCCGCCACCGGCAACCGTGCGGTCGGATGAAAAAGCCACCACCGGCACGCTGGCGGCGCGCGCCAAATCGGCCACCGCGCGCACCGACGCCGACAACAGCGGCCCGATGATCAATTCGGCCCCATCGGCGATCGCCAAACGGGCCGCTTGCGCAGCGCCGCTGGCGCTGCCCTCGGTGTCTTGCACCAACACTTCAAAATCGGTCCCGGCAAATTCAAATAACGCGATTTGCGCCGCGTTCAGCATCGCCGCGCCCACCCGTTGATTGGCCCCTGACAACGGCAACAAAACCGCCACCCGCAGGCCCCGGGCATCGGGCAGCAAAGGCGGGTCAATCACGGCTCCGGTTTCATCCATCGGGGTGGTGGCTTGAGGAATGCGGCCAATAAGGTCTTCTAAAGACGGCAACAGCGGCGGGCGCGCCACGGGTGCGTTCGGCCGGCGCGCGGCCACCTCAGGGCCAACCCCGCCAGAGGCCGAGTACGAGCCCGGAGCTTGTTCGCCAGACCGGGCCACACCATCACGGGCCGCCCTGGCTTGGTCTTGTGCCGCTTGCCCAGGCGCAGCTTCGGGGGGCACAATGTCTTGCGTGCGTGCGGGGATTTGCGTGCGCCCCGGCAAAGGCATCGCCTCACAGCCGCCTAAGGCCACCGCGACCAGCGCCGCCATCAGCACCCGCGAGGACCACGCAAAACCTTTGTGAGTACCCGTATCGGTCAAAGTGCGCATATGTCCCCTGGAACCTCCGGTAAAAACTGCTAATCTTTACACCCGCAACCATCACGACCACGGTCATCAAAATTTGTTGAAGGGTAACGGCCCAAACGCCATGAGTAAACCGCGACATCACCAGGACCGGTCCCAACGCCACCGGCGCGCGCAAAAACGCGGTCGCTGGGCGGAAACCCTGACCGCCCTGTACCTGCGCCTCACCGGTCATCGGGTGCTGGCGCGCAACTACAAAACCCAACAAGGGGAAATTGACCTGATCGTGCGCCGCCACACCACCATTAGCTTTGTCGAGGTCAAGGCCCGCGCCACCAGGACCCTGGCACTCGAAGCCATCCACCCCCATCAATGCCGACGTATTGAGCGCGCCGCCGAGATTTTTTTAGCCCGCCATCCCGCCTTAATCCACTGTGGGGTTCGCTTTGACGTGGCGCTGGTCACCGGACCGTTTCAGGTGAGCGTGTTGCAAAACGCCTGGCGGCCTTAAGACCTCCGGCCCCTACGCTTTCTTAATCATCGCGACCTAAACTGAGGGGCAGGTTTGCCTTTATGCCCCCCGTTTGAATTTTGAGGACACGATATGGTTATTTTTTCCCGCATGCGCAAAATCGCCGTCCTGATCGCCCTGGCCGGGGCCATGTTCACCACCGCTTGCACACCGATTGGCGCGGTATTGAGCGTCGGTGCCGGGACCGGCCTTGCCGCCTACCAGGAACGCGGCGTGAATGGCGTGGCCCGCGATCTGGCCCTCTCAACGCGCATTTTTGATCAATATGCGCGCAAGGATCACACCTTGTTGGCCTCCATCGGGGTTGAAGTGTACGAAAGTCGCGCGCTGTTGACCGGCCAGGTCAAAACCGAACGCGAGCGCGCCGATGCGGTGCGTCTGGCGTGGAAAGTCGATGGCGTTGTCGATGTGATCAACGAAATCAACATCAACGCCGATGACACCGTACTGGACACCGCGCGCGACGCATGGATTTCGGCCCAATTGGAAACCAGGATCACCTTTGATGAAAAAATTCTCGCCATCAACTACAGCATTGAAACGGTTGCCGGGGTCGTTTATTTGATCGGGATCGCGCAAAACGACGCCGAATTGCAACGTGTGAAAGACCACGCCCGATCCATTGCGTATGTCCGCCACATCGTCAGTTACGTGCGCGTCAAAACCCCACCCCCCGCCACATCCTCACCCTCTGGATAAAGGGACCGCAATCATGGCGGACGCGGTTTCCCCGGGGGCGCTAAAAATCCTCCACCACATTGGCCATCAAGATCCGGCCGATATCGATTTAACCCGGGGAGCCTTAGGCCTGGCCCAGTGGGCCGATCCGTCCCTGCGCCTGACCCCGTACCAGCGCCACCTGGAAAACCTGGTCGCCGATGTCCGCGCCTATGTCGGCGATGACCCCCATGACGGCCCGCTGGTGATTGAGGCGACCCGCCAAATCATCGCACGGCGCTATGGTTATGGTGGTGCCATCGCCCCCGAACCCCGCCTGAACAGCGCCAACATTGCCCACGCCATCGACCGGCGCAGCGGCGGGGCTTTGGTTTTGGCGGTCCTCTACCACCATGTTTTCAACGCCCTCGACCGGTCCCCCGAAATCATCGCCTTTGCGCCCCGCACCCTGTTGGGCATGACCGTCGGCGGCAGACGCGTTCTGGTGGACCCCCTTGATGGTGGCCGCACCTTAGGAGTGCGCGATTTGCGCCGCCTGCTGAAAGCCGATGGCCACACAACCCCCGCATTGGGCCCCGCACTGGGCCCCGCATTGGGCCCCGGACATTTAAAAACGCTCAATCCCCGCCAGGTCTTGCTGGCGTTGGTGCAGCAAACCAAAACCGGCCAGCTGTTGTCAGCTGCCCCCCACAAGGCCCTCCTGACCTTACAGGCGGCGCTGCTGATCGCCCCCGATGAAGCCTGTTTATGGCACGAACTGGGGCTCTTGCTGGCCCATTTGGGCGATGTGCAAGGAGCCATCACGGCGCTGGAACATTTTTTACAATTGCCCCACCACCACGCACACCGCTATACCACTTCCCAAACCTTGCAATCGCTACGCCGCCGCCTGAACGACCCCCCGAACGACCCCGCATAAGGACCCGCGCCCATGAGCCTTAAAATCGCCTTCCAAATGGATCCGGTTCAAGACATCGACATCGATGCCGACAGCACCTTTGTGATCGGCCTGGAGGCCCAAAAACGCGGCCATGCGCTGTCCTGTTACCACCCCGACGATTTAATTTTTGAAGACGGTCACATCCGCGCCGTGGCACACCGCCTGGAACTGCGCCGCGAACCCGGCAATCACTATACCTTGGGTGACCCCGAAGTGGTGGATCTGGCCGATTTCGACGTGGTGTGGTTGCGCCAGGACCCGCCGTTTGACATGGCCTACCTGACCACCACCTATTTGCTCGATATGTTGCCCGCCACCACTTTGGTGGTCAACAACCCGACCCAGGTGCGCGCCAACCCGGAAAAATTGTACATCGCACGCTTTCCCGACCTGGTCCCGCCAACCCTCATCACCCGCAACGTAAACCAGATCAAGGCGTTCCGCGAAAAACACCTGGATATCATCATCAAGCCGCTGTACGGCAACGGGGGTGTGGGAGTGTTTCACATCCGTCCCGATGATGAAAATCTAGGCTCACTGCTGGACATGTTCCTCGGCCAATCCCGCGAACCGGTGATCGCCCAAGCCTATTTAAAAGATGTCCGCCAAGGCGATAAACGCATCATTTTGATTGATGGCGAACCGGTCGGGGCCATCAACCGGGTGCCGCTCGCCGGCGAGGCACGATCCAATATGCACGCCGGAGGCCGCCCCGAACCCAGCGCCCTGAGTGCCCGCGACCGGGAAATTTGCGCCGCCATCGGCGCGGACCTCAAGGCCCGTGGGCTGCTGTTTGCGGGCATCGACGTCATCGGTCATTACATGACTGAAATAAATGTCACCTCGCCGACCGGATTGCAGGAAATCCGCAAATTTGACGGCGTTGCGTTGGAAGAAAACATATGGGACGCGATTGAGGCCAAGCTGACCCCATAACGTCCCACCTCACGCCCCCTCCCACACCCACCACCGCCCACCCGGCAAAGCGCGCCGTCCCGACAAAGTCCTTGCGCCCCATGGTATTGTGCATACACTCAAGATATCGTATTTGGGGGTAAAACTGCGTATGGTTGCACGGATCAACACCGTTGCCTTTCAAGGCATCGAGGTTTTGGCGGTGGATGTACAGGTGCATATTGGCGCAGGCTTGCCCTGTTTCACCATCGTCGGACTGCCCAACAAGGCCGTCAACGAAGCCCGCGAACGAGTCCGTGCGGCCCTGTCCGCGCTTGGCCTGGCCCTGCCGCCCAAACGCATCACCATCAATTTATCACCTGCCGACACCCTCAAAGAGGGCTCCCATTTCGATTTGCCGATCGCGCTGGGGCTGCTCAGTGAGATGAATGTTTTGCCTCTGGATCAAATGGACCGGTTTGTCGCCCTTGGAGAATTGGCGCTGGACGGCAGCCTCACCCGGGTCTCCGGGGTGCTGCCCAGCGCGATTTTTGCCAACGCCCAAGGGTGCGGTCTGATTTGTCCGCCCGACCAGGGGGGCGAGGCCGTCTGGGCCGGTGAAATGGAGGTCTTGGCACCCCATTCACTGATCGATTTGGTTAATCACTTTAAAGGCTTACAAGTCTTAGGTCGACCTGTTGCTCTTATTTCAGCGGAGCCCGAAAAGCCTCACCAAAACCTTGACCTAGTAGATATAAAAGGCCAGGAAAGTGCCAAGAGGGCGCTGGAAATTGCCGCCGCTGGCGGTCACAACCTGTTGATGAGCGGCCCCCCCGGCGCGGGCAAGTCCCTGCTCGCCAGACGCCTGCCGGGTCTGCTGCCGGACCTGACGGCGGTCGAGGCACTGGATGTATCGCGTATTCATTCCCTGGCCGGTACATTACCGACCGGCGGGCTGATGCGCACCCGCCCGTTTCGCGATCCACACCATTCCGCCTCCCAGGCCGCGCTGATTGGTGGCGGTTCTCAAGCGCACCCCGGTGAGGTGTCGCTGGCCCATTTCGGGGTGTTGTTTTTGGATGAATTACCGGAATTTCAACGCCCCGCACTGGAGGCCCTGCGCCAACCGATTGAGAGCGGAAGCGCCGTAATCGCTCGCGCCAACGCCCATGTTACGTATCCGGCCCAATTTCAATTGGTCGCCGCAATGAACCCATGCCGGTGTGGCCACCTGGATGATCCCGGCCAAGCATGTTCCCGCGCGCCACGCTGCGCGGAAGACTACCAAAACCGCCTATCGGGGCCATTGCTTGACCGTATTGATTTACATGTCGAGGTGCCCATGGTCACCGCCGAGGATTTAGCCGCCCCGCCCCCGGCAGAAACCACCGCCGATGTGCGCGCCCGGGTCAGCGCCGCCCGCGAACGCCAAACGGCACGGTTTGAAGCCCTGGGCAGCACAACACTCACCAATGCCCAAGCCGACGGCCAGGTTTTGGAAGCCATCATTGATCTGCACCCCGCCGCCAAGGCTTTGTTGAACGAGGCCGCAACCCGCATGCGCCTGAGCGCGCGGGGCTATCACCGGATTTTAAAAGTTGCCCGCACCATCGCCGATCTGGACCCCGCCACCGATCCCCAAGACGGCCTCGCCAAAGTGCATGTGGCCGAAGCCTTGTCCTATCGCCGCCGGGTGCCCGGACGCGCGACCATCGGTGCCACCGCCTAGACCCTTTCCGGGTTCATATGAACCCAAAATTGCTCAAGGGCCTTCAGCGCACCAACATAGGTCCCAACGGCGCACCGCCAAAAATATGCACGTGAAAGTGCGGGACTTCCTGACCACCATCACGCCCGGTGTTGTTTAAGGTTCGGTATCCCGGCCCCGCCAAACCCAGATCCCGGGCAATTTTTCCCACCGCGCGGTACAAACCGGCAATTTCATCATCCGGGGCGTGGGCGGAAAAATCATCCAAAGACACATAGGCGCCCTTAGGGATCACCAACACATGCACCGGGGCCTGGGGGGCGACGTCGTTGAACGCCAACACCCATTGATCTTCATAGACCTTGTCGCACGGGATTTCGCCGCGCAAAATCCTGGCAAAAATATTATCGTTGTCATAGTTCATGGTTCAAACCCTCTTGAGCGCCAACTACAATTCACCCCGGGCACGTTTTTCCGTGATGCCCGAAACCCCTTCGCGTTTTTGCAATTGTGCCCACACCGCGCCCGGAGTAATCCCGGCTTCGGCCCACAACACCATCAAATGATACAGCAAATCGGCACTTTCCGCGGCCACTTCATCCGGCCCCTGGGCCAGCGCGGCGATGGTCACCTCGACCGCCTCTTCACCGACCTTTTGCACAATCGCAGCGCGGCCCTGGTGAAACAACTGGGCCGTGTAAGAGGTGTCGGGATCAGCGCCCCGGCGCGCCGAAATGGTCGCAAACAAGCGGGTTAAAACATCCACGTCGCTCATGGTTTGAGATCCTCCGTTAAGCCATCCAGGCGCACAGCAACGCCGTTTTTGGCCATGTGTCGCTTGGCTTCGCCAATCGTAAATGTGCCAAAATGAAAAATGGACGCCGCCAACACCGCCGATGCGTGACCATCGCGGATCCCTTCGACCAAATGGTCCAGGGTTCCGACCCCGCCCGACGCAATCACCGGAATCGGCACCGCATCGGCAATCGCCCGGGTCAGGCCGATGTTGAAGCCCTGTTTGGTGCCGTCGCGGTCCATCGAGGTCAATAAAATTTCCCCGGCCCCATAATCCGCCATGCGCCGCGCCCAGGCCACCGCGTCGATACCGGTGGGCTCGCGCCCGCCGTGGGTAAAGATCTCATATTTTCCCGGGGCCACGGTTTTCGCATCAATCGCAACCACGATGCACTGGCTGCCAAATTTTTCCGCCGCCTGGCGAACAAATTCAGGCGTTTTCACCGCCGCGGTATTGATCGAGGCCTTGTCCGCCCCGGCCAACAGCAATTTTCGGATATCGTCGATGGTGCGCACCCCGCCACCCACCGTCAACGGCATAAAGCACTGTTCCGCGGTGCGGCTCACCACATCGTAAATGGTATCGCGGTTTTCATGGGACGCGGTGATGTCCAAAAACGTCAATTCATCCGCACCCGCCGCATCGTACAAACGGGCCTGTTCGACCGGATCGCCGGCATCCACCAGATCGACAAAGTTTACCCCCTTGACCACCCGGCCATCGGCCACGTCCAAACACGGAATGATGCGTGCTTTGAGCATCCCTTTTAAGCCCCTTTCGCCCGTAACAGATCAACCGCCTGGCGCACGTCGATCTCGCCATCGTACACCGCCCGACCGCTGATCACGCCTTCCAACACATCGCCGCCACGGGCCTTCAAGGCCCGCAAATCATCCATCGACGAAACCCCGCCCGACGCGATCACCGGGGTGGAAATGGCATTGGCCAATTCCAGGGTGCTGTCGATGTTGGGGCCTTGCATCAAGCCATCGCGGGCAATGTCGGTGAAGATGATCGCCGCAACTCCCGCGTCTTCAAATTTTTTCGCCAAATCCAGCGCTGACAAGTCCGACACTTCGGCCCAGCCTTCGACCGCGACCTGGCCGTCTTTGGCATCCACGCCCACCGCGATGCGCCCGGGGTAGGCTTGACAAGCCTCTATCACCAAATCGGGGTTGCGCAACGCGGCGGTGCCCAAAATCACCCGGCGCACGCCCTTGTCCAGCCAAAACCGCACCGTTGCCAAATCACGAATACCGCCGCCCAATTCAATCGGCACGTTCACTTGCTGCAAAATCGCGTCCACCGCGTCGCCATTGACCGGACGTCCCTCGAACGCGCCGTTTAGGTCGACCACATGGATCCATTCACAGCCCTGATCGACAAAGGCCTGAGCCTGGGCACCGGGGTCGTCACTAAACACCGTGGCCTGATCCATTTCGCCACGCAACAAGCGCACACATTGGGCGTCTTTTAAATCAATGGCGGGGAAAAAAATCATCGGCAAGTCTCTTGTTTTTAAAATAAATTACGGCGTCCATTGCAGAAAATTGGCGATAAATCGCAACCCCACGGCCTGGCTTTTTTCCGGGTGAAACTGGGTCCCCAGCATATTGTCGCGACCGATCGCGACGGTCACCGGGCCGCCGTAATCCACCCGGGCCAACACGTCTGCCGGGTGTTTGGTTTTAAAATGATAACTGTGCACAAAATACGTGTGCGCGCCGTTTTCAATGCCCTTAAACACCGGGTGGTTGCCCACCACGTGCAGATCGTTCCAGCCCATATGGGGGATTTTCAAACTCGGGTCCCGGGGCCTGAGGGCGCAAACCTCCCCCTCAATCCAGCCCAACCCTGCGGTATCGCCGAATTCATGGCCGACATCGCCCATCAACTGCATTCCGACGCACACACCCAAAAAAGGCCGGGCTTTGTCGATCACCGCCTCATTCAAGGCATCCAGCAAGCCGTCCACCGCCAACACGCCCGCCTTGCAATCGGCAAACGCACCCACGCCGGGCATCACAATACGGTCCGCCCCGGCCACCGCGTCGGGATCGCCGGTGACGTCAATATCTGCGCTTAAGCCTTGCTCAAGCGCCGCGCGTTCGAACGATTTGGCCACCGAGCGCAAATTGCCCGAGCCATAATCTATAATCGCAACCTTCATGCGTCCCTCAATAATTTCGAGGTCATATAAGGATTGGCGTCCAAATAACGCCGTTCGGCGGCCTCTTTATCGGGCGCGCTGACCACCGCGTCTTCGAACAAGCCGCGCCGATCCAACGACCAGCGGCGCAATTCGTTGGCTACCAGGCCGATTACCACCAACACCCCCAGTTGCACCACCGCCTGGGCGGCGGGATCAATGATCAACATCGTCACCAGGGCGGCGGCGGCGATTTGCACGCCCAACACCACCAATGCCACGTCCCACGCGCCGATCACCAGCGCCCACATAAAACCAAACACCGCCGCTGGCCAGGAAAAGCCATCCTTCACAAATGTCAGGCGCGGCTTTAATCCAGTATCGAGAACGTGAACGGAATAAATGGTCATGAAATGTCCTTTGGCACGCAAGCCCTCACAACGAACCGCCCAAAACACCTTTGGTCGACGGCACCTGATCGGCCTTGCGCGGATCAATTTCCAACGCCTGACGCAAAGCACGGGCCAGGCCCTTAAAACAACTTTCGATAATGTGGTGGTTGTTTTCGCCGTAAAAAGTTTCCACGTGCAACGTCAAGCCCGCCGACTGGGCAAACGCGGCAAACCATTCTTTGAACAATTCGGTATCCATATCGCCCAGTTTATCGCGCACGAAATCCACCTTCCACACCAAATAGGGACGGTTGGAGGCGTCCAGCGCCACCCGGCTGAGGGTTTCATCCATCGGTGAAATCGCCGAGCCATATCGCGCGATGCCCTTGCGGTCACCCAGGGCCTGATTGAACGCCTCGCCGATGGCAATGCCAACGTCTTCGGTGGTGTGGTGAAAATCAATATGCAAATCGCCCACGGCCTCAACCTTGAGATCAATCAAGGAGTGGCGCGACAATTGTTCCAACATGTGATCGAGAAAGCCGATCCCGGTGGCAATGTCGTAAGAACCGGTGCCGTCGAGGTTCATGTCGACAACGATTTTGGTCTCAAGGGTGTTGCGCTCAACGCGGCCTTGGCGCATGGCATATCCTTCACGGTCATGAGAATGTTCACGTGTGTTCGTTTTAACAGGATCAATCCACCAGCACCAGCATCAAAGCCGCGCGCGAAGCTTGACCGATCCCGCCGAGTTGCTTACATCCGATAGACTGTTTCGGCCACAACAAATGGACCCACACCATGAGCAACCCCCGCCACACCACATGGCACGGCACCACCATCCTTTGTGTGCGCAGCAAAACCGAGGTGGTGATGATCGGCGACGGCCAGGTGAGCCTCGGCGACACCGTCATCAAAGGCACCGCGCGCAAGGTCCGGCGCCTGGGCGACGGCACGGTGATCGGCGGATTTGCCGGGGCCACGGCGGATGCCTTTACCCTGTTTGAGCGCCTTGAGGCAAAACTGGAACAATATCCCGGCCAACTCACCCGGGCGTGCGTGGAATTGGCCAAGGATTGGCGCACCGACCGCTATTTGCGCAAACTGGAAGCCATGATGCTGGTCGCCGACCGGGATCTGTCGCTTGTGTTGACCGGTACGGGAGACGTTTTGGAACCCGACGACGGCGTGGTCGCCATTGGATCGGGCGGCAATTACGCCTTGTCCGCCGCCCGCGCCCTGGCCGGCCTGGATACCCTCGCCGCCGAAGACATCGCGCGGCGCGCAATGGACATTGCCGCCGACATTTGCGTCTACACCAATACCAATTTCACCATCGAAAAAATCTGAAAGTCAGCGCCCCCATGAGCAGCTTCACACCCCGCGAGATCGTCTCCGAACTGGACCGCTTTATCATCGGTCAAAACGACGCCAAACGCGCCGTGGCCGTGGCCTTGCGCAACCGCTGGCGTCGCCAGCAAATCGGCGATGACATGCGCGACGAAATCGTCCCCAAAAACATCCTCATGATCGGCCCCACCGGAGTTGGCAAAACCGAAATTGCCCGGCGTCTGGCAAAACTGGCCGACGCCCCGTTTATCAAGGTCGAGGCCACCAAATTCACCGAAGTCGGCTATGTCGGTCGCGATGTTGAACAAATCATCCGCGATTTGGTCGAAAGTGCGGTGCATATGGTTCGTGATCAACACAAAAAACACGTCCTCGTCAAAGCCGAACTGGCCGCCGAAGACCGCGTTCTGGATGCCTTGGTGGGCGACCATGCCACCGACGCCACCCGCCAAAAATTCCGCAAAATGCTCCGCGAAGGCGACCTCGACGATAAGGAAATTGAAATCCAGGTGCGCGACACAAGCGCCAATGGCGCGCCTCCGTTTGATATTCCGGGCATGCCCGGATCCCAGGTCAGCATGATCAACCTGACCGAAATGCTGGGCGGTGCGTTCGGCACCCAAATGAAGCCCAAAAAAATGCCGGTTTCGGCCAGTTATGAAATTCTCATCGCCGAAGAAGCCGAAAAATTGGTCGATGAAGACGCCCTGACCAAAGAAGCCGTCGCCAAGGTGGAAACCGGCGGCATCGTATTTTTGGATGAATTGGATAAAATTGCGGTGCGTGCGGAACGGTCCGGCGGCGACGTGTCGCGCGAAGGCGTGCAACGCGATTTGCTGCCATTAATCGAAGGCACCACCGTTTCGACCAAACGGGGGCCGGTCAAAACCGACCACATTTTGTTCATTGCCTCGGGGGCTTTTCACGTCGCCAAGCCCAGCGACCTGCTGCCCGAATTACAAGGCCGTCTGCCCATCCGGGTGGAACTGCAGGCGTTGAGCCGTGAAGATCTGGTGCGAATTCTCAAAGAACCGGAATCCAGCCTCATCCGCCAGTACACCGCGTTGATGGCGGTTGAAAGGGTGACTTTGGTGATCACCGACGACGCCATCGAAGAGCTCGCAACCCTCGCCGCCGATATCAACGGATCGGTTGAAAACATCGGTGCCAGACGGCTGCACACGGTGATGGAAAAACTGTTGGAAACGATTAGTTTCGAGGCCTCTGAGCGCGGCGGAGAAACCATCACCATCAATGAGGCGGTGGTGCGTGAAACCGTTTCCGATTTGGCCGAAGATGCCGATCTGCGTAAATTTATTTTATAACGCCAGCCTTCGTGATCAAACGAAACCCTGGCGTTTGCCCAGCCAGGACTGTTGTTCCGCCTCCGCCACATATCGGGCATAGCTGCGGTCCAGTTTACCAACATGCCTGATCAGCCAGGCTTTGAAAAACACCAACAATCTGGACATATCGGTCGTGTCCGGATCGGCGATATAGGTGGACAGGAAGCTCGCCAATAAATGTTCAATTTCACGGTGGTTTTGGATGTGTTTTTCGCTGTGCGGATAGGGGGTGGGCGTGAACAAAGCTTCTTCACGGGCAAAGTGCGTTTCAATGTAATTGATCAGCAATTGCAAGGCATTCGTGACGGTGCTGTCACCTTGGTCAAACTTTACCGCATGGTATAAATCGTTGGCCATGTTAAACAACATTTGATGGTCATAATCGATGATCGGATGGCCAATTTCGAGCGTTTTGGACCACTGAATAAACACCTGCTACCTCCTGATTGTGCCTATTATAGGTGGTATTGTAGTGAATGTCAGTAATCAATGCGTGTTAAACGGCGTTAACCGCGATTGCGGCCTGATTTATGGGCGCGAATTTCATCCAAAATCCACTGTAAGGTCGCCTGATCCAGATCACCGATAGACTGCGCCAGCTCGTTCGCCAGTTCGGTCGCCTCGGGGCTCAATTTGGTGGTGTCCACCATCACCCGGGGATGGGACAGGCGCGACAGCCGTTTTAGCTCTTCACCATCATCCCAGATCAAGTCGAAATATTCACAAATCTGCATGATCAAGCCAGAACCCGGACGACCCCGATGACCGTGTTCCAGCGCCGACAGGTACGCCCCCGACACCCCAAGGCTCCGTGCCATGTCTTTTTGTGAAACCCCTTTATGGGTGCGCAAAGCCCGCATTTTTTGCCCAAATGGTGTCATATTGATCCCCTCAACGTTTTTTCAAACGCACGTATAAGGCCCCTTCGCCGCCGTCTTTGGCCGCCGCATACGTAAACGCCACCACCAGATCCCGGTTGGGATGGGCGCTTAACCACCGCGGCACCTGTTCGCGCAATACACCGATCGAACCGTCCGCACGGATGCCCTTGCCGGTGATCACCAAAACATCCCGCTTACCCGCCAAAACCGCGGCGCTTAAAAACATATCCAAAGCCCGGTGCGCTTCGACCTGCGTCATCCCGTGCAAGTCAACCCGGCCTTGCACCCGCACCTGACCGCGCCGCATCCGCTTGGCGGTGGCGTTATCCAGGCCCGGCTGGTGGCTGTGGCTTAAGTCCGGCAAGATCCCACCCAGCCCGGGCCGGGCGGGCGGCCCGGGCCGGGCGGGCGACCCGGGCTGGGTGGATAACCTGCGCTTGGTGCGTGGGGCAGGGGGAAGGGGAGCGGTTTGCCCGGGGGGGGGAGCTTTCGCGCCAAACCGGTCGGGAGCCAGATCGCGATTTTTGAGCGGCTCTACCGTCTGCGCCACGGCTTGCCATACCCTCAAGTCATCCTCGGCCGCCGGCCTGGAGTTTTTTTTCCCACCCGTAATTTTACGTTTTTTAGCCATCAATCAGCAAAATGATCAATTTGCGGGGTCCATGGGCACCCAGCAGCAAAGTCTGTTCAATATCAGCGGTGCGCGACGGCCCGGTAATCCAATTGACCGTGCGTGGCAAAAACCCCGCACCCGGTGGGGCCGCATCGCGCAACCGTTGCCAGACCGCCTCATAATTGGCAACCAGGTCTCGTTCCAGGATCACCACCATATGCACGTCCGGCAAAAAATTCAATGTCACCGGTGAGGTCGGGCCTGAAACCATCACAAGGGTCCCGGTTTCCGCAACCCCCGCATAGGCCACCGACAAACCCAGATGGTCGCCGCCCAAGCCAGGGCCAAACTGCACATCCATACCCGCCCAATCCAAGGCTTTCAAGGTCGGATGGGGGGTAATTTTCAGCGCATTGATATGGGCGTTGTCCAACGCCAAACGCACCGCGGCGGGGATATCCCTCACCCCTGCCAGGCGGTGCACCTGGGCATCGGCATGGCGGGCCTCCTCGATAAACGTGTCGCGCAACTGTGCCCCGCTGGTTTGGCCCCGTTTCGGAATTTGCGCCAGGGGTGGATTTTGCAGCCGACGGGCAACCGCCGCTTCCCGGTCCGCGCGGCCCTGCTGGCGATCCAGGGTGTCCCGCAACCGGGCCAAAATATCCGTGCGTGCGTTCATCGTTCGCCCTTTCGGTAACGGGTCTGAAAGGTTCCGCCCTGGGGGACCGGCAAATCCCGCGCCCGGGTCCAGCCGCGTGCGCCAGGTAAATCTTTAAACGCCCCGCCGACACGGCCCAACATCGCAAGCGCCCTCAGCCCGGCCACCGCACCAGCCATCACCACCCGATATATTTTCGGCCGCCCGGCCAACACCGCCCAGGCGCGCAGCATCGAGCGCGCCAGGCCCGCCGGATGTCCGGCGGCAAAACCGCGCACCCGCCATTTGCGCAACAGTTCCGGCAACGGGATGCGCACCGGACAAACCGCCTCACAGCGGCCACAAAATGTTGAGGCGCCGGGCAACAAATGGGCCTCGTCAATGCCGACAAAATGCGGCGTCAATACCGACCCCATCGGTCCGGGATAAACCCACCCATAAGCATGTCCGCTGGTCACCCCGAACACCGGACAGTGGTTCATGCACGCCCCGCATCGAATACACCGCAAGATGTCGCGAAATTCCGAGGCCAGCAAATCCGTGCGGCCATTGTCCAACAGCACCACATGAAAGGCTTCGGGGCCATCAAGGTCGCCGGGACGTTTGGCGGCGGTGAAAAATGTATTGTAAACACTTTGTTCCTGACCGGTCGCGGAGCGCGCCAACAGGCGTAAAATCAGGGTCGCGTCCTCCAAAGTCGGCACGACTTTTTCAATCGAGGTCACGGCAATGTGTACCGGCGGTAAACTTTGCGTCAGGTCGCCATTGCCTTCGTTGGTGACAATCATTGCGGTGCCGGTTTCCGCGACCAGGATATTGGCGCCGGTGATGCCCACGTCGGCGTGGAGAAATTTTTCCCGCAGCTCGGTCCGCGCCTCACTCAACAAGCTGGTCGGTTCGGATAAATCACGGTCCGCATTCAGGTGTTGGTGGTGGTCCTTAAAAGTTTCGGCAACCTGGTCTTTGGTGACATGAAACGCCGGGGCGATGATGTGGCTGGGCGGCTCATCGCGCAATTGAATGATGTATTCACCCAAATCGGTTTCAATCGGGGTGATGCCATGGGCGGCCAGATGATCGTTCAGGGCAATTTCTTCCGTAATCATGGACTTGCCCTTGGTCACGGTTTTTGCACCCACGTCCTCGCAAATCTTTAAAACGATCTCCCGCGCGTGGGCAGCGTCACGCGCCCAATGGACCTGCCCGCCCGCCTTGACCAATTCCGTTTCAAAGCGTTCCAGATACACGTCCAAATGATCCAGAACGTGATTTTTCAAATCCCGGGCACGGTCGCGCAATTGATCGTATTCCGGCAATCGCGCCATACCCTGAAGGCGCTTTTTCTGAAAACCATTTTCCAGGGTGCGCCCCAGCAAGCTTTGCAGCCGCCCGTCATTTAGGGCGTCTTGTGCCGCTTGTTGAAAATCATGGCATTTGGCATTGGTATCGCCGGGCATCGGGCTCATCGGTCGGAATCCTCGCCAATGGCGGCGGTATCGGTCATGCCCGCCAAAATTTCCGCAATATGAAACACCCGCACACGCGATCCCCGGCGCTTGAGTTTACCCGCCACATTCATCAAACACCCCAGATCCCCGCCCAACAACAAGTCACTGTCGGTGGCCTCAACCCGGATGGCCTTTTTGTCCACAATCGCCCCGGAAATATCGGGATACTTCACCGAAAACAGGCCGCCAAACCCACAACATGTTTCGCAATCCTGTAATTCCGTGAGCTCCAGGCCCTCCACCGTGGCCAGCAAATCCCGGGGTTGTTTTTTGATGTTCAGCTCGCGCAAACCGGCACAGCTGTCATGATACGTCACCTGGCCATCATAACGGGCGGTGGTCTCCGACAAATCCATGTTTGCGGCGAGGTACGTCGTCAGCTCAACCGTGCGGGCCGCCAGGTCTTCCGCTTTGCGCTGCCACACCGGGTCGTCGACAAATAATTTTGGATAATGATGCACCATCATCGCGGCACACGATCCCGACGGGGCCACCACCTGATCAAAATCGGCAAAGGCCTCTATAACCCCCCGGGCAATGGTCCGGGTGGTGTCCAAATCACCGCTGTTGTAAGCCGGTTGCCCACAGCACGTTTGCCGATCCGGCACCACCACCTCGGCCCCCGCATGGGCCAGCAAACGCAACGCGGCAAAGCCGATGGACGGACGCATCAAATCCACCAAACATGTGACAAACAGACCCACCCGGGGCTTTGCATCGCTGGGTATTGAGGTTTTGCTGTTCATCGGCGCACTGCCTCGACCGGCACCACCGACAACGGCAGAAAAATAAAATAACGCCCCGGGCGTTTCATATTGCCCGCACGTTTGGTTGCTTTTGGTCCGGTGCCAAAGAAAATATCACCGCGCACCACACCGCGAATGGCACCGCCGGTGTCTTGGGCGATCATCAAGCGCTGAAACGGTTTTGCCCCATCCAGAGGATCGCGGGTCACCAACCATACCGGTGCGCCCAAGGGCATAAAACGCCGGTCCACGGCCAGGGATCTCTCGGCACTGAGCGCCACCCCCTGGGCCCCGATCGGCCCATCACCTTCAATCAGGCGAAAAAAGACAAAACTGGGATTTTTACGCAACAACGCCGCACCCGCCACCGGCCTGGCCGCAACCCATTGACGGATTGCGTCCATGGTCAACCGATTGGCGGGTATTTCCCCGCTGTCGATCAGGACCCGTCCGATAGATTTATAATCAAGGCCGTTTTTGCCGGCAAAACCGACCCGCACCACCTGGCCGTCAGGCAGCCGCACCTGACCGGAGCCTTGCACATGGAGAAAAAATGCATCAACCGGATCATCCACCCACAATAAAGGTTTCAATCCCCGCACCGAACCGGCCTCAATCCGCGCGCGACTGGCATAGGGTTGTACTTTACCGCCCTGGACCTGGCCCCACAGGGTGTTGCCACCCAAGGCATTGTCAAACGCGCCCAGGCTGACACTGACCAGATCGTCGGGACGCGCATACAGCGGCGTCTGATATCGTCCGCCGCGCGTCCAGGCACCATTGAGCTGCGGTTCATAATATCCGGTGAACAAACCGTCCGGATCACCCCCGTCGGAGACCTCATAAGCGACAAACCAGGTTTCAAAAAAACGCTTGGCCGCGGCGTTATTGACCACGTTATCGGGCGCGTTATCGGGCAAAGCCTGGGCGGCGGCACACGGGCCCTGCCAGTTGCGCACGGCCCCCCCCGGCACCGTCGCATTGGCCCCAAGCGCATGGTCCGCCGGTAAACTCATCAATTTGACACACGATTTTTGAAACGCCACCAGTGCCGGACCCGGCGCATCGCGCCGCCAGCCGGGCAACGCGGCGAAGGCGGTGCGCTTCAGATCAATGCGCGGCCTGGCGTCCGGCATCGGGGTCGCGAAATCAGGCGTGGGAATGGGGAGGGGGGGCGTTCCGACGGAGCCCGTATCATCGCCCGTGGATTTTTGCCCCGCAGCACAGCCGCCCAGCAACACCCCCAAGGCGACCAGCGGAAAGAATGCCAAGCCCCTCATGAAAATCCGCCCTATTCCAGACTACCGGTACCCACCAGGGTCCAGTTTGGATTGCGTGATTTTGTTGAACGGGCAAATGTCCAAAAATCGGTCGCCTCAACCACTTTGGTGGGATCGCCATCAATCACCTGGCCATCGCTATCGAGTAAGGCGCTGATTTGTTCGGAAACAATTTTAACCGTCACCTGGGCTTCCCGGTCTTCCATGGAGGCCTCGACCACCTCAGCCCTGGAAATGCCCACCAAGGTCTCTTGCAAAACCTGTCCCTCACGATTGCGCGTTTCAATGGCCTGTTCAAAGCCGGCGAAAACATCCGCGCTTAACAAATTTTTCAATGTGGCGACATCGCCTTTGGCATAAGCATTGAGAATCATTTCAAAGGCCATGCTGGCCCCGTTAACAAATTCATCGGGATGAAAGTCCGGATCATGTTCACGAATGGCACGGACCCCATCACCCAGCGGTCCTTCGGGCAAAGAAGCCTCTAAATTCTCTTGAGCGGCTTCTTCAGCCTGGGCAGGCCCATCAGACTCTATAGCTTGCTGGCTGGGCAATTCGACCACATTACCGTGATCATGGTTGTGGTGGTCTGAGTTGTGCTGATCGCGTTTGGCGGAATCACCGTACCCGCCCTCGTGTCCGTCCCGATTGCCCAGCACACTGCGTAGCCGCAAAACAAAAAAGATCGCAATCAAGGCAAAAAGAACAATGTCGAAAAACTGCATGCGGTTGTCCGTTACTTTTTATCTAAGAGTGAGGCTAACTTGCACGATCCCGAACTGGACCCCACGTCAACCCTACATTAAAATACGAAGGTGTGCTGATTATACGCAAAACATTATGGAACGCTAACCGTTAGATAGGCTGACGGGTCCTTAAGGGCAAGTTATAAGGATTATTTATGGGTTTAGGTTTATTGATCATCTTCATCGGTGTTCCCCTGATCGAAATTGCACTGTTCATCCAGATCGGCGGCATAATCGGGGTCTGGGCGACGATCGCCATCGTGATTTTAACCGCCATGGCGGGCAGTGTTCTGTTGCGTATTCAGGGTTTGAGTGCGTTGGCGCATTTTCAAGACAGTGTTGCCCGGGGCGAGGCCCCGATCGCCAGTGTATTCGACGGTTTTTGTCTACTAGCTGCTGGTATGTTGTTGTTAACGCCTGGTTTTTTTACCGACATCCTGGGCTTTTTATTGTTCACGCCCGCCCTGCGTCGCGGCCTGAAAAACTACCTGAGCCACCGCTTGCATGAGCCCAATTTAAGGAATTCCGAGCCCCGCGCCCGACCGTCCACCTCCGTTGAACCCAATTTGGCAGCGGGCGACATTATCGACGGTGAATTTCAAGACATTACCGATCAAGATGATCCTGAACGTCCGGGATAATTCCTAATGTCGTGGGCCAATAGCTGGGCTCTTGTTCGGTCCAACGATCCGTGTTAGCGAATGACGCTTGGTTTTATACGGGTTCGCAGAGCTTTTTCATCACATCATCAGGGGATTTTTTATGAACGACACGCCCGCCACCGACGCCGACCAGGCCACAGACGATCAGCCGGCTTTGGCGGTGAATGGACAATATATTAAAGATTTATCCTTTGAGGCACCCAACACCCCAACCATTTTGGCCGAGCTGCAAAATCAACAACCCGACGTCAACGTCAAGGTCGATGTGCAAGCCTCCAAATTGGAAGGTCAGGGCGCCGATAATATGTTCGAGGTGACCTTAGACATTCAGGCAGAACTGAAATTGGCGGAAAAGGTCGGTTTCATTGTTGAACTGAAATATGCCGGCGTGTTTACCGTCACCGTGCCGAACGAACACCTGGGTGCGATGTTGTTGATTGAATGTCCGCGCATGTTGTTCCCGTTTGCCCGCAATATTATTTCCGATACCACCCGGGACGGCGGTTTCGTGCCTTTAATGTTACAGCCAATTGATTTTGCCGGGATGTATCAGGCAAACCTTGCACGCCAGGTCGCCGAGGCCGACCAAACGGTTGCGGATTTATCCAAAACCGAAGGCAACGCTTAAGTTTCCTGTGTATTTTTCTTGTGAACGCCCCCAACCGGGGGCGTCAGACTGTTGACAAACCCCGTCGATTTTTCGGCGGGGTTTGTTTTTTCCGGTATCGGCGCCGGATCTGAACGGGGCGAGCGGAAGCCGAGTGCTCAGACCGGCCTGGGGTCGGGTTTCGGGGCCAT
>Ga0316208_1000353_pt1 | contig 59108 bp, 36 predicted proteins | sample 3monopyrite_MG_FD_204944 | JGI IMG/M metagenome (GOLD analysis project Ga0316208, IMG submission 204944) | Microbial mat bacterial communities from mineral coupon in-situ incubated in ocean water Damariscotta River, Maine, United States -... | ecosystem: Environmental > Aquatic > Marine >... | reverse complement strand
TTGCGAATATTACAACCGATGCAGGGGTTTGCACATCATCAGCATCAATTGGAGCACCAGCAACATCTGACAACTGTGGAGTTCAATCTACAACCGTTGACAATCTGGGGCCATATCCCGTAGGAAACACAACTGTTACTTGGACTGTGACTGATGTGAATGGAAACACTGCTACTTGTACGCAAAATGTGGTTGTAACAGATGGTGAGAATCCAACGATTTCAGGTTGTCCTGTAGGCATTCTGGTTACTCCAGCAAGTTCAGATTGTACTCCTGTTGTTACTTGGACAATCCCTCAAGCAAACGATAACTGTTCAGCTTCACTTTCAAGCACACACAATTCAGGAGATTCTTTCCCAGTTGGAACAACAACTGTTACTTACACCGCTACCGACCTTGCTGGAAATACTTTCGATTGCTCGTTCGATGTAATTATTACGCCATCTGTTCTTGTGCTAACAATTACACCATCAACAGTTGTTTGTGCTGCCAACATTAGCTGTAATGGCGCAACAGATGGAACGGCTACGGCAAATGTTTCTGGCGGATGTCTTCCTTATTCTTTCGATTGGTCTGATGGTCAATCCACGCAAACAGCAACTGGTTTGGGCGCTGGTACCTACACGGTAATTGTAACCGATGCCAACGGTTCAACTCAAACAGAATCTGTTACCCTATCTCAACCAGATGAGTTAGTAATCGATGGTTTCGAAGTTTCGGAATACATTGGTGGCGAAGGCGTTTCTTGTAACGGAGCTACCGATGGCGAAATTGACATTACTGTTATTGGAGGTGCTACATGTCAAGCTTACACCTTTAGCTGGACTGGCCCGAATGGATTTACTTCTTCATCTCAAAATTTAACTGGACTTGAAGCAGGTTCTTACACCGTTACTATTGAAGATATAAACGGTTGTTCAACTACTGGCACGTACACCATTTCTGAACCGGATGCGTTGATTCCAAGTTGTACTTCTGAAGGCGCACTTTGTAATGCAGATGCAAACGGAACTGTTGAAGTATCTGTAGCTGGCGGAACTACTCCTTACACGTACGCTTGGAGCAATAGTGTTGATAGTATTTCTGCTTCGCAAACTGGCCTCACCGCAGGAACATATGGCGTAACCGTGACAGATGCGAACGGATGTGTTATCACGTGCAGCTCAGTTGTTGGCGAGCCTGATGTTCTAAACGCGGTGGTTACTGCCTTCGATGAAACATTGGTAAATGGATGTAACGGTTCTGCAATCGCAACGCCTATAGGAGGAACGCCTCCTTACACATACGAGTGGAGCGATAGCCAAACGGATTCTACTGCAATTGACCTTTGTGCTGCGATTTACTCAGTAACTGTTACAGATGCTAACGGTTGCGAATTCACAACAAGCGTGGTTATCAACCCACCAACGTGCGATTTGGATGTTGATGTAACTGGAACGGATGTTAGCTGTAACACAGGTACTGATGGAACGGCAACTGCAACTCCAATCACACAACAGAATAACACACCTTTCACTTATGAGTGGAATAATGGAGATACAACTCAAACAATTTCTGGTGTAACCGCTGGGCCGTATTCAGTTGTAGTAACCGACTCAATTGGTTGTGAAGCTTCAGGTTCGGTAGTTGTTTCTGAACCAACTGCTCTTACTGTTGGAACAAGCGTAATTGACGAACAAACATTCGGTGGATGTGACGGTTCTGCTACTGCAAATCCAACTGGTGGAACTCCTCCTTACACTTATGAGTGGGATGACGCTGATATTCAAACGACCCAAACTGCTGAAGACCTTTGTCCTGGAATGTATTCGGTAACTGTTACGGATGCCAACGGATGTGAGGAAACGGTTACAATTACAGTCAATCCACTTCTTTGCACCGGTTTCTCAGTTGCGGTAAATACCGAAAGACTGAGTTGTTTCGAAGCTGGTGATGGTAGTGCAACAGCAGTTGTTACTGGCGGAATTGCACCGTTTACTTATTCTTGGGACAATGGAGGAAGCGCTAGCTCAATCTCAGCATTGGCCGCAGATACTTACACAGTTATTGTTACTGATGCCGTTAATTGTTCGCAAACTGTTAGTGGTAACGTAATTCAACCAGCACTTCTAGAAGCCGCAACAGCGGTTGACAATGTATCATGCAACGGAGTTGCAAATGGGGTTGTAGAATTGACCGTAACTGGCGGAACTACTCCTTACGATTTCGACTGGGACAACGGAGCAACAACTGAAGATCTTGAAGATTTAGGACCTGGAGCTTACAACGTTCTAGTTACAGATGAGAATGGTTGTACAACAACAGCTTCTGCAGAGGTTACTGAGCTAGATACATTACAAGCATCAAGTGTTGATGTTAACCCTACGTGTTTTGAAGGAAACGATGGTTCTATCGACCTTACGATTTCTGGAGGACTTGGCCCATACTTGGTTGCTTGGGATAACGGTGCAAACACCGAAGATATTTCAGATCTATCAGCTGGAACGTACGTAGCAACAATTGTAGATCAGAATGGATGTATTTACACTTACTCTACTACGCTAACAGAACCAATTTTGGTTGTTCCTACTGTCACGGCTAGTGGTTCTACAATCTTCTGCGAAGGAGATTCCGTAACGCTAACCGCAAGCGAATCTGCAGGTTATTCTTGGAGTCCGAATGGAGAAACTACCCAATCAATCACAGTGTATGATGCTGGAGATTATACAGTAAGCGCAGTAACGGAAGATGGATGTGAAGGAACTTCGGCTTCTACAACAGTTACCATGTTCCAAGTTGACCAAGCAATAATTACTGCTGATGGTTTGCTTGAATTCTGTGCTGGCGAAAGAGTTCAGCTCACAGCTTCAGAAGGAGATTCATATGAGTGGTCAACCGGAGAAACATCGCAATCTATTTTCGTGAATAGCGGAGGCACATACTATGTAACTGTTACAGATGAAAACGGCTGCGAATCGACATCTGCAGATGTTGTGGTTGTAGTTAATCCACTACCACAGGTTGACGTTACCGCAAATGGTCCAACTGAATTCTGCGAAGGTGGTTCTGTAACCTTGACTGCTACTGAATCTGATAGCTATTTCTGGACTCCTAATGGAGAAACAACCCAGTCTATAACAGTTACTGAGTCAGGTAATTATGGCGTTGGTGTTACAGATGAAAACGGTTGTGCGAATGAATCTCAGTTGATTACGGTTACTATCTATGCTACTGAAACTGCGGTTATCAGCGCAAGTGGTTCATTGAAATTCTGTGATGGTGAAGATGTGACTTTGACAGCTTCTACTGGTGATAGCTATACGTGGTTTCCAAATGGCGAAACTGATCAATCCATTGTGGTCTCAGACTCTGGCCAATATGTGGTTACAGTAATTGATGCAAATGGTTGTTCAACTACTTCCGATACGGCTAATGTCATTGTAATTCAAAACCCAGAACCTGTTATTGTGGCCGATGGTCTAACCGAATTCTGCCAAGGCGAAACAGTCATTCTTAGTTCTTCAATCCATGGTGGAAACGTGTGGTCTCCCAATGCTGAAGAGACGGATTCTATCACAGTTGGGGAGTCGGGCAATTACTTTGTAACCACAACGGACAAAGACGGTTGTGTGGGAGAATCGAACGTCATCACTGTTACTGTCTTCGATACGCCAACTCCAACAATTACCGCAAGTGGAGTAACTGAAATCTGCCAGAACGATTCAGTTATTCTTACATCATCTTCTGCTGATTCATATTTATGGTCGCCAAATGGTGAGACGAGCCAGTCAATAACCGTATACCAATCTGGAATTTACTCGGTTACTGTTGTTGATGCAAATGGTTGTGAAGGGTCAGCATTAACTGCTGTAGAAATAACGGTGTTTGAAACAGAGCCAGCTGCCATTTATGCAAGTGGTTCGCTTGAGTTCTGTGATGGCGATGGGGTTATTCTTACCTCGTCTCTAGGCGATTCTTATAATTGGTCTCCGAACGGAGAAGTTACTCCATCCATTACAATTACTCAATCCGGAGAATACGTGGTTGCCGTTACTGATGCAAATGGCTGTGAAGCTATTTCTGACACGGTTGAGGTAACTGTGTTTGAACTTCCAGAACCTGTAATTAGTCTTTCCGGAGCTACTATCTTTTGTGAGGGAGATTCCCTTACGCTTACTGCATCTCTTTCAGACGCATATCTCTGGTATCCTGATGGACAAACCACTCAGTCGATTACTGTTTATGAAGAAGGCTCGTTTGCAGTTCAGCTGGGAGATGCCAATACATGTGTGGGGACTTCAGATACTATTGACGTGACTGTTCACGAAGCAACCGAGATTGAAATTACGGCTGATGGCACAACCGATTTCTGCGATGGAGGTGAGGTTATTCTTACTGCTACTGGCGGACAATCTTACGAATGGATTCCGAACGGTGAGCAAACACCAGCCATAACGGTTTCAGAATCAGGTCAATATATGGTCACAGCGATTGATTTCAACGGGTGTTCTTACGATTCAGACACAACTGAAGTGGTTGTATTCGACCTTCCAACGGTGAATATAGATGTGACAGGCAACCTTATCTTCTGCGAAGGTGAAACGGCCGATTTAACTGCCACATCGCCAAACGTTGTGACGTACGAATGGTTAGGAAATGGTTTGGTTATCAATGGTGCTGATACAGAATTCTTAACTGTTGGAGATTCTTCTCTTTACACCGTAATTGTAACGGATGTAAACGGATGTACTGCAACCGAAGATGCACCAATCATTACCATTGAAGCAGTGCCCGTAGTCGTTATTTCTGAAGACCAATGGATTTGTGTTAAAGGTGATGTAACCTTGACTGCTTCTGGAGGAGACAACTACCTCTGGAGCAACGGATCTACAGATGCGAGTATCACGGTTTCGCCAGATTCTGCCGCGTATTACACAGTTACCGTTAGCAATGAACTCTGCTCATTTACAAGTTCAGATTCTGCACTTGTTAGCGTTTATCTTTCTCCTATTGCCGAGATTGAAACCAATGCGAACGGTTTCCTTGAAGTGAATCACGATTTCACAGACGTTTCTGGTGATAGCTCAATCGTGTATTGGGAGTGGAATTTTGGCGATGGAGATTTTGAGGAAATTCAGAACCCAGATCATTTGTACAGCGATGAAGGATTCTTCACTGTAGTTCTAAGTGTTGAGAATGAATTTGGATGTCTTAACACAGATACAGCGGAAGTCGAAATTACCCAAGTGATAGACATTCCTAACGTGTTTACTCCCAATAATGACGGAATCAATGACTTCATATTCATAGACAATTTTGGTGTAGAGGAGTATGAGTTCACCGTTTACAACAGATGGGGTATTGTAATGCATTATGATGCTTCTACCGAAATTTCTTGGAACGGTCGGACTCCCGCAGGAGCGAAGTGCGAAGCTGGAACCTATTACTACACGCTCAATGTGTTAAACATTCATAGTGAGGGCAATTTCAAACAGAACGGAACCATTACGCTGATTCGATAAAGGAAAGAGAGGCTCTTTAACAGAGTCTCTCTCTTTTCAATTAGAAAACCTCACCAACGCCATAGCGTCTGGCATCTCCACTAGCCTGTAATTGGCCGTTTTTATCGCTGAAAACGGAATGAACTCCGCCAAAGAAAAGCGAGCGGTAGTCCCATTGCTTTATGTTTTCAAAATTGTGCTCATTCAATACAGCTCCTTTCTCAAAATGAAGCAAGCCTTCATGCATATGGATGCGTGGTTTGGTTGTCGCATCATCCAAATTCAGCCCTTCTTCAAATAGAGCGTTTAGAACCTGTGCAATCATGAAAGGAATACGGCCTGCCCCACCAGAACCACCAGCATAGCAGAAATTTCCTGCTTCCTCTAGCAGCATTGTTGGAGTCATCATTGAGTTAAGCCGCACGTTTTCTTTCCAAGAATGAAAACCATCGGGTAAGAGGAACGATTCACCCATCATGTTATTCATCTGCATGTTTGTTCCAGGAATGAAATACCCGCTTCCTTCACCGAGAGAAGTGGTGAAACTTACGGCATTTCCCCATTTGTCTACCACATTGAAATGAGTGGTTCCCTTCGTGGAAATTTGAGGTCCTTCCAAATGAAAGTTTAGTTCAGGGTGAAGCGTTTCCAAACGCTTTGCTATTTCACGAGGGTGCTGATATTTCGCTTTAATCTGTTCAAACGTTTTTATCCAATCGCCTTCATAAATATCTAGGTAGCCAAGTATCAGCGCAATGAGCGCACCTCCCAAACTTGGCCCATTTGGCAAGTACACTTCATTGCTGTGCCACGGAATATTCAATGGCTTTCGCCAAATAGCTCGGTAATTCTCAAAATCGTCTCTTCGCAAATAGCCACCGCGTTCTATACACGCAGCACTCACTTTTTGGCCAATCTCTCCTTTGTAGAATCCAGTTTCTCCTTCGTGTTTCAAAAAATCAAGAAAGCTTCCAAAATGAGGAAAGTGAAGCAGGTCGCCTTCCTTCTTTCTCTCATCACCATTAAAGAAAACCTCTTTTACACTTGGGTCAACTCGGAAGATGACCTCTAGAAGTTCAATGTCGATGCTTTGAAAGGTGTTGAGAACAACACCCGATTTTGCAAGGTCCATGGCGGGAGCTAATAACTCGCTCATTGGCATGGAGCCGAATTGCCGATGCATTTCATACAACCCAGCAATTGTTCCGGGCACGGCAGCTGAAGCCAGTCCAACATGAAATGTCTCAACTTCAATCCCGAAATTGACATTGATGGGGTAGAAGTCGCGGTTTTTTAGCTCAGGTTTGTTTCGTGGCGTTTGCGTGAAAAAATCGAGCATCACTGGCTTTTGCCCCTGCTTGAGGCACATAGCAAAACCACCTGCCCCAGCCGAAGCCATACACGGCTCAGTAATAAACATGGCAAATGCCGCGGCAATGCTAGCATCAAAAGCATTTCCGCCCGCCAATAATACTTCTTTGGCTACTTCAAGCGTTTTTTCGTGCCCTGCTGATATGGCCTGTTGGTTCTTCATTTAGGCACGCGAAAATACCTCAAACTAGCGGTATAGGTGAACGTACAGATTGAATACCTTGCGCGCTCAAACGCAACGTGTTTTGGCCAGAAGAGTTAGAGAGAATTCATACAAATTACCGATGCGTATCCTGAGTGCGCTGATGGGTATGTTGCAGCCTTTTGGGCTTATGCCAAGGCGTGTTGATGCAGACTCCATTACAAAGAAGGCAAAACGCAGAACAGGCTTAACCGATTTGGGCGATGGCATGCATCGCGTTGGGATGGAGGCGCTTACTCAGTCTGTCAACTCAGCCCCGGTTACCAATTTCGGCAAGTTTTCATCAACTGGATTTGGTGTTGATGCGCTATCCAATCGTCTAATGATGATTGATTACATGAAGAAGCATCCAGAGGTTGCTGATGTCAAAATAGAACGACCAGTTTTTATAATTGGATTTCCCCGAACAGGAACAACGCTTTTGCAGAACTTGCTGCATTTAAGTGATGATAGACGCGCCTTGGAGTTTTGGGAATTAGTCCGTCCGATTCCAGTTTCTGAAAATCCAGAAAAAGATATTGCCAAGCGCCAACGTATTACCAAAATGCGGTTGGCCATTGCCAATTTTGTGGTGCCAGAAATGAAGTTTATTCATGAGGTTAGACACAATTCGTTGGAAGAATGTTGGTCGCTGTTTATTCCCCAATTCACGGTGCCTAACTGGGATATGACCAGCCGCTGGCCTGATTACGGTAAGTTCATTCTTAAACACGATATGAAGCCAGCCTACGAGGAATACAAGAAGTTTCTTCAGGTGATGGTGCACCGCGTTCCCGATAAGAAACTCATACTAAAATGTCCTGATCACATGTGGCATTTGGATGCGCTTTTGGAGGTTTTTCCAGATGCCTGTATTGTTTGGACACACCGTGATCCCAGCCGTAGTATTCCAAGTTATTGTAGTATGGTATCGCTCAATTGGCGATTGCTTTATGGTGAGTTTGAACCCAAAGAATTGGGGCCATATATCGAAGACCGTTTTATCCAAGGAATAGAGCGTGCAATGGCTGTGCGCAAAAGGGTAGGTGAGGAGCAGTTTTTCGACATCAATTTTAGAAACCTGCTCGATGAGCCAGTTGAGGCCGTGAATCGCATTACTTCACACTTCAGCCTCACGCCAGTTAGTGAAACAAAAATGGACGGTTATCTGAAGAGAGATAGACCCGATACTCGCGGAAAACACACCTATACAGCCGACCATTACGGATTGAATACCGATAAGATAAAAGAGCGGTACAAGGAATACATTGAGCGGTTCAAGATTTCGTTGAACTGATAATCGTGGTCAGTTCATTACATTCGCATCAAGCAAACACTAGAATTCACCGTGCCAACTCCGCAAAATTTTCTACAAGTTTTTAGTTCTCTTTTTAAGGAGGATGCTGCAATTACTACGCATTCCAAGTTCAGAGAGCTAGAAGAGTGGTCGTCTATGCAAGCACTTATCGTTATTGCCGCCATTGATGAGCATTTCGGTGTTACCATACCTGAACGGGATTTTAGAGCTGCTCACACCGTTTCAGACCTCTATCAGCTTACCATAAAACAGTAATATCTTTGGTATTCATTTACTACATTTAAAGGAACAACCATTAAAATGTGGTGACATGGAAAATAAAAAGCAGATCAAAACTTTTAAGGAATTTCTTGAAGCCAGAAAAAAAAATGCGGATGAAAAAGAGATAACAAAAACTGACTGGGATAATAGAAAAATACGATGGCTCAAATCTATTGACCAACTTTACAAAATTGTTGATGACATAATTGTCAAAAGTTTCAAAGAGTCTGGTTTTGAAGTGAGCACGAAAAAAGAAAGTGTCAGGACATACGAAGAGTATGTTGGTGCATATGAGATAGATAATTATACTATTTCGGCAAACAGTATTGTTGTAAAATTTTTCCCTGTTGGAACAATTATTATTGGTGCCTTCGGAAGGGTTAATATGATGCTACCGAGTGAAACGGTTAAACTGGTTCTGCAAGATTGGAATGATTGGCGCATAGTCTCTGGAATTGGAAGTGCAATGAAATTGATACCCTTCAATGAAGAGAATATTGTGAGGCTGTTTCAAGAAAACCTATGAAAGACCTTTCGGTACATATAAAGTCATTCAAAGAAATATCAGAAGAGTATGAGTTTGCGTACCGAAGTATCGATGTTAGGACATCGTACTATAATAAGCTGATTTCAAAAGGCTGGAAAGTGCCTTCTGCGGGTTCATATTATTCGTTCAGCACACTTTCAGAAGCAAATGAACTTAGAAAGAATTTAAAACTAGAGATTGATAGGAAATACACCTTAGAACTTACCTCTGCTTTTGAAGCGAAATTGGTTTACTATTTCAAAAAAGTATTAAAACGTAGGAATCCCTTATATGCTGCATATAATAGTATGATTTCTGCTCCGGTAAGGCGTGGAATGTCGTATATGATGTATCAACATATTTTACCTGTGTATAAGCAAGAATTACAGCCGATTGACAATATTGCTTATGCAAATTTTAAAAACCTTGTTGAGTACCGAAATTGGCTGGCACACGGTAGAGGATCAAGTTTGGATGACCATTTAATGAAGTTTGACTTTGAATATTCGTACTTGACAATTGAGCAAATCATTACACTAATGCCCAATTTTCCGCAAGCACTAAAATGAAAACCTTAAACCCGTTGGTTGCAAAGGGCGTTCGTATGGTTGGTCTCTCAGCGGCCGTTCCCCAAAACAAAGAAGACAATCAGGAACTCAATTCTCTTTCTAAGAGGTCGAAAAAGGAAATTATCGAGCAGGTTGGAATTCGATTTCGGCACGTAGCTCCCGATTCTATCACCGCATCAGACCTTTGCGAAGCGGCAGCCGAAAAATTGCTGACGGAACTAAATTGGGAAGCTAAAGATGTTGGTCTGTTGGTATTTGTTAGCCAAACACCCGACCATCTTGTACCGGGCTCGGCAACGCAATTGCAGAGCAGGTTGGGATTGTTTCAGAGTTCTATGGTAATTGATGTCAATCAGGGCTGTGCGGGCTATGTCTATGGCATGTCTATCGTTTCTGGCTTGATGAAAGCCTACGGAATTGCCAAGGCATTGCTGCTGGTCGGTGATACCATCACCAAAATGGTTTCCCGTACCGATAATTCGATTTGGCCGATATTCTCAGATGCAGGTTCCGCTACTGCTTTTGAGCTGGATGAAAAAGCTTCAGATATGAGCTTTAAACTCGGTTCAAAGGGCGAAAATTTCAAAGCAATTCATATTTCAGATGGAGGATTCCGTTCTCCAGTAACCCCCGATTCGTTAATTGCCGAAAACGTGGCAGAAGGAATAATACGGCAGAAAAATCAATTGAGTATGAACGGGCAGGCCGTGTTCACGTTCGGGCTTTCTACCGTAGCAAAAAGCATTTCAGAAATGTTGGCGGAACAAAAGCGTACCGCAAATTCATTCGATTATTTAGTGCTTCATCAAGCTAATCAGCTATTGAATAATTCAATAGTAAGAAAGGCTGGTTTTAAACCCGGTCAAGCACCAAGTTCGTTGCATGATTTTGGTAATACGAGCTGCGCAACTGTTCCTGTAACACTCGTTTCTCAGCTTCGCGAACAATTACAAAGCAAGTGCGTAAGCCTGTTGCTTTCAGGCTTCGGTGTTGGATTATCCTGGGCAAATGTAACTTTGGAAACTGATGGCATCGTTTGTCCTGAAATGATTTACGTGTGAGCGAAACAATCGATATAACAGTTGTAGTTCCTGTATTCAATTCGGTTGAGACGTTGCGCCCCGTTTACGAACGGTCGGCAGCAACGTTATCCAAATTGGGAAAATCGTTCGAGATTCTTTTTGTAGAGGATGGCGGCCCGATTGAAAGTTGGAATGAGCTGAAGGCAATTAAAAAGGATTTCTCAGAAACGGTTTCGCTTATCCGATTAGGAAGAAATTATGGACAGAACTCAGCAACGGTCTGTGGCATTACCAACGCCAGAGGCAGCATTGTCATCACGATGGATGACGACCTACAGACACCGCCCGAGGAGATGGAGAAACTGCTTCGGAAATATGAAGAAACAGATTCGTCCGCAGTTTTCGGCATTACACCGCAGCAGAGCAACCCGATTGTAAAGCGCATCGGCTCATTCATGATAAAGAAGATTTTTGACTGGGTAGATGGCGCTGACATTGGCTCTTCTTTTCGATTGATATCCCCAGAGTTGAAAGAAAAACTCAACAAGCAGGCGCACGACCAGCTGTTCCTTAATCAGGTAATTCATTGGTACACCGATGAGATTGTAAGCGTGGAGGTTAAGCACGAATCAAGAAGCGAAGGAAGCTCTGGATATTCGTTTTTCGGGTTGGCGGGCATTGCGCTGCGCCTGCTCTTCTTCTATACCGATTTCCCGCTGCGGATGATGAGTTATACAGGTTTGCTAATTGCCTTCGTTTGTTTTGGGCTGGGAATCTTTTATGTATACGAAAAACTGGTAATCGGGGCAGCAGCAGGTTTTGCATCCTTAATTACCGCCATATTTTTTACCACAGGAATCATTATGGTTTGTCTCAGTATTCTAGGTTCTTATATCAGTAGAATTTATGCTGATAGAATTAAACGACCTGTATATTCTATAAAAACTAAGCTTTAATGCGATTGCAACGCTATGGCGTTACCCTCGAAACGCTCAAACCCGATCATTTAGAAATGGTTCGTCTTTGGCGAAATCAAGATTTCGTAAGGAATTACATGCAGTTTCAGGACGCGTTATCGCGAGAAGATCAGGAAAAATGGTTTGCCGAGCTTGATATGAACCGAAATCTCTATTGGATAATTCGTACTCACGAATATCCGATTGGCCTGATTCAAATAAAAGAAGTTGATTTGGAAACTTCTTCTGGAGAAGCAGGCATTTTCGTAGGAGAGCCATCGTATTTAGAAATGCCACAGCCAATGCTAGCTATTCTCTTTATGATGGAACTGGCTTTTAATGCACTTGGCTTGAAGAAACTCCAAGCCAAGATTAAAAGTGGAAATCAGCACGCCATTTCATTCAACCAAAAATTGGGATATGAACTTGTTCCTGGTCAAAAGGAAGGGTTTCAGTATTACGAGGTTGACGCAGCGGCATTTGATAAGGCCACCAGCGCCTTGCGCTCCAGTTCCGCAAAAATGTACGGGCCAAAGACGGGAATTGAGGTTTCCTCTAAATGTGTTGGTTTGGCGCGACAACTTTCGGAGAAGATTTTGGGCAATGAGCGGTTTGGCCCGTACGCACTTTAGGTTTTTCGGATAACTGAGACCTTCAAGGTTTCAAAAACCTTGAAGGTCTTTGTAGATGTCAACCAATCCACCTTCTCGGCTCCAGTTTCAACGCAAGCCTAATAGGGAAGCAAGGGTGCAATCCCCAATAGATTATTCTGAATGGAAACCACCGTTTTCCATACGTCCATTTTCTTGAATCGAGTTGCGGCCAGATCGCTTGCATCGCCTTCCAAAATTCTGACTGATTGTATTTGAAATATTCCTTAGGCGCTCTACCTTTAAAAACCTCCATTCCAATATGGAACGTTAGAAATTCATCGGCAAAAACCTTTGGGTTTTTAGCAAAACAAAACAGATTCTGAGACAACGTTATTTCAATAAACGGAACGCCAATACAAACTTCGGCCAACGAAAATTTCGGATATAACTCACGCTTGAAAACAAAGCAGTCGAAACCAGGATGAGTTTTTCCTTTTTCTGCAAGCATTTCATCTAGCTGATTGACTGAATTAAATTTCTCTTCAATTCGTCTTCTGTTTATCATGAAAGCATCATGCCCTGCCTCAATCATTTCGTTAACCGCATCATAAAAATGAGGCTGAACGCCAATATCCACGTTAGAAAAAATGAGGTATTCCGCATCAGATTCATTGTAAAGTCGGTCAAGAATGTCCTTCAGCACGGGCAAGTGCATTTTATTCGAGAATGGATGCAAATCTGTTACATCTCTTTTCAAGTTTGATGTTGCCATAAAATCTGCGAGAATCATTACTTGGTCAGCCTCAATCTGCGCAGAAAGTAAGGTGATGAGTCCAGGGTTTTTAGATTCATTCTTTGCCCGAATCATAGATGCAAGGGTAACCTCCTGCGCCAGTTTAAGGTCAGACGTTTCTGAAGCTTGAAAGAGATTTACTATGTGTGCTATCGATTTCATATTGACATTGCAAGGTTACAGAATTGCCAATCAAGACACGTCTTCTGTGAACCTCTCGTTTCAACCCAGATTATGCAGTAGTTTCAAGACGTAATAGATTTTCTATTGCATAATCTGGGTTCAAGATTGTTTGTAATATTGTTCATTGCCAACTGGCGCCCGAATGAGTTTGCAAAAGCAAAGAACTGAATGCCCAAGTTTATCATAACGGGAAAACCGGATACTGTCCGTGACTACATCCAAAAAATCTGGAGATACCGTTCTCTTATATGGATTTTTGCTGTGCGCGACCTTAAGGTTAAATACGCACAAACTTGGCTCGGATTGGGATGGAGCATACTTCAGCCTCTCACGTCATTGGCAATTTTCACCTTTTTCTTCGGGTTCGTGCTGTCTTGGGACGCAGGTGATTTGCCTTATTCGATATACGTTTTGAGTGGACTATTAGGATGGAATTTTTTCTCCTACATCGTTAGTTCTGGAGCTGCCAGTCTACAAGAATCATCACAGTTAATCAAGAAAATTTATTTTCCAAAAAGTGTTCTCCCACTCTCCAAAGTGTTGGTTGCATTGGTTGAGCTAGTGGCTAGTTTAGTGCTTCTTATACTGCTCATGATTTATTTTGGAGAGATGGTTTCTTGGAAGATTGTCTTTCTCCCATTTGTTCTACTTTTTAATATTATTTGTGGGCTTGCACTTGTTTTTTGGGTAGCTGCATTTGCGTACAGAATGCGCGATTTATATCACCTTTTACCTTATGTAGTGTACTTCGGGATTTGGCTTACACCCGTATTTTTTGTGGTAGATTTTTTTCCAGAGACCCTCGTCTATATTTTAGATTTTAATCCCATAAGTAACGTGGTTGAGTTGTGGCGATGGATGCTTTTTTCCTACAGTGATTTTAAAACCATCTATCTGGTAAACTTTGTAATTATGCTATTCCTATGCGTTTGGGGCATGTATGTGTTTAACAAGAAGGAAAACAGGTTCAGCGATTACGCATAGTCTTAAACATTGGCTTTTCGCAATACTGAAGTTGTTGAGTTAAATTTGGTTTTTAGAATTATCAAACCGTGGATGACCTCATATAAAACAAGAAGGCTTTGAGCTCAACAGTAAAAGAAACTTCCGAATACGACTCGTCTCATGTACAACAGGTTGGCGAGTATTATGATGAATGGCATCAAAAATACATGGATGTATACGGTGACGTAATTCAGGTGTATCGACCTGATTCTCAAACTAATCTTCTCACTTATCTCCAAACAAGTATTGGGCTCACCGATGGACAAAAAATCGTAGATGCTGGCTGTGGCGTTTGTGCACCATCCGTTCATTTTGCGGGCAACCTTAACCTCAAAATGTTCGGAGTTACAATCTCTGCATTACAAGTAGAAAAGGCAAATGCTCTTATTAGAGAAAATGGATTAGAGGAAAGAGTGAGTTGTATTAAGGGAGATTATCATCTGCTCGATGAACTACTACCATTAAATGAACATGACGGTGTGATTTTTTTGGAATCATTAGGGCATGCCTCAAACCCAGATATGGTTATTAATGCGGCTGCGAAAGTCATAAAGCCTGGAGGATTTATTTATATCAAAGACTTTTACCCCAGAGAAACAGATGATTCTGAGTTGAAGGCTCGAATAGCCAAAACCATGGATAATATCAATAGAGAATATTGTTACAATGTGCTAGACTTGAATCAAACATTATCAAGCTTGCGGAAAGCAGGATTCGCTATCGAATCAATTAAGGTGTTTGATTTTGAAAGTGATTCATCTGTTCGAACCACATTTGAGTCTCAGTTTGGTATTGAAGTGTTTGAAGGCGGTGAATTTGTACCGGCTGAATGGCTGGAAATAAAGTGCCAGAAGCTGTTTGTTTGAAATAAAAGCCATGAGACCAATTTTCTATAACGATGATTTACAACGTCATTTTGAGACAAATGGCTACGTTAAAATTCAACTGCTCGATAAAGAACAGGTTAGTCGATTATTAGAAATAGAAGAACAATACACGTTAGGTCTAGATGGAGCTTTTGTCCCTTCAATATGTAGTCCAGACAAAGAATTTAGAAAATCTGTAGATCGAAGTTTAAAGGAAGTCCTTCTTCCAAAACTGAAAAATCTTCTGATTAATTATAAGCCAGTATTTGGCAATTTTCTTCGAAAGCCGCCTGCAGAGAATACCGATATGGGCTTGCACCAAGATTGGAATTTTGTGGATGAGAACGAATTTGTGGCCTTAAATGTTTGGTGTTCATTAAGCGATACTGATTTGACGAATGGCGCACTACAGTTGATAGAAGGTTCGCATAAACTACCTCTTCCAATCCGCGGAAGAAACATTGATTCTCCGTTGAAAGAAATATCTGATTACCTGTTTGAAAATTCTACTGTGGTAAATTCAAAAGCTGGTGAAGTTGTTATTTACGATGTGAGACTTCTTCACGGTTCTAACGATAATAAATCAGATAGTGCAAGGGTAGCGGCAGCACTTGTAATGGCTCCCGAAGAAGCAAACCTCATTCATTATGTCAAACACCCAACTTCCGATTCTGTAATTTATAAGCTAGAAGTTGATGCTGATTTTTTCACGGACATCAGCCTTATTGATTATCCAAGCGAGTTGATTGATGAGAATTCGCCACTTACAATTACCAATACAATTTTGAAAAAAGCTGAGTTTGATCAGCTTAGTCAGTCCTTAAAAACTCATATTTGAGTTGTAATGAGGAAAGTTTTTATTGACCCCAGTCTTGACGAAGAATTTAGAACCAACGGTTATGTGGTAATTCCTGATTTTCTAAATCAAGATGAAATTCAGAGACTTCAGTTGTTTTATGATAAGCAATGCCACGGAAAGGGCGTGGTTAATGGGTTTCATGCTACTTCTCACATAAACGAAATTGAGCATAAGAAAGAGGTAAGCGATTTAATTGCTGAAGTTTTTAATCCTAATTCCGCTGTATCGCTAGATAACTACAGGTCGTTGTATGGTGCCTACACAGTCAAAGAAACGGATACGAACAGCGGTGTTCGAAGTCACATGGATTGGACATTTGTTGATGAGGACGAGTGCGCCTCTTTGAGCATTTGGACTCCTTTGGTTAGCACAGATTCGAATAATGGTCACTTGTGGGTTATGGAGGGTAGCCACCTTATGGATAAGACATACCGAGGAGGGCCTTGGAATTATACAGGAACCACAACACCATTCTCAGATTTAAAGGCTCGAAAATTCAAAAAGGTAGAGCTTTTTGTGAATGCAGGAGATGCGGTCTTTTACGACCATCGAACTTTTCATGGATCATCTCCAAACTTATCTTCTGCAAGAAGAGTGGCAATTAATCTGACAATGTTGCCAGCCGAAGTTAAATCCCGTCATTATCACCTCCGGGAAGACGAAACAGTGGAGTGTTTTGAGGTGGAAGATGATTTTTACGTAAACATTGAGCTTGGCACTTTTCCAAAGACAGCCAACAGCCTTGGAATATTACCAGACAAGATTCACATCCTACCACAAGAGGAGATTGACAGTTTGGCAATAGAACCAGAATGTGGTAGGACAACAATTGACACAAGTCGTATCAAAAAATCATTCAACAATCAAGCGCTTCAGGATGAGTTTGAGCAGAAAGGTTTTGTAAAACTCCCGCTTTTAGAAGCTTCAGATTTGGAGAAATTGATGGATGCTTATAATCAATTTCCTGCTCCAGATTTAGAAACCACATTCTATACAACCCATTGGAGTTTTGATAATCAACATCGCTTAGATATAGATAAGGCTATTCGTCCAGTTCTACATAATCGTGTGCTTCCTTATCTTCAGGGTTACAAAGCGTGTGCTGGTATTTTTTTAGTCAAAAGACCAGGTGATGATGGCGAGTTTCACGTTCATCAAGATTGGACGTTGGTAGAAGAAACCATTTACAGAGGCATTACTGTTTGGGTGGCATTATGCGATACAGATGTCGAAAATGGATGTCTTCATGTAGTGCCAGGAAGTCATTTGTATTGCAATAATATCAGAGGAGCTAATATTGAGCCGCCAATTCATCAGATTAAACCGATGATTGAATCTGAATTTTGTGTTCCCGTCCCAATGAAAGCTGGGGAGGCTATTTTTTTTGACCATCGGTTATTGCATTATTCTCCAGCAAACCAATCTGCAGCCACACGAATTTCAGTCGGTTTGGTTGTAATTCCTGAGGAGACAACTTTCATTCATTACCACCGCGAAAACGAGAACGATGACTTCGTGTCCAAGTACATTACTGATGACAACTTTCTTTTAGAAATGGCTCTCGGACAATTGGATAACGGGAATTATTTTCGGGAGAAGAAGTTTGAGTATTGGCCTGAATTTCACACAGAAGAAAGCTTTAAAGATGTTAGCGAAACGTAGCACAGAAAGACTTAATACTGTCCTTCAAAACAAGGCAATGCAAGAGCAGCTTTTTGGCAAAGGGTTCTTTACTGTACCGTTGTTAGACAAAGAACAAGTTAAAGCGTGCTTTGAGGTTTTTGAGAAAACAGATGTCGATTCTGCCGATTCTAGATACAATTCGATGGAAGTGGACAGCTACGAACATCGAAAATTTGTAAAGGATGAACTAGAGAAAATTATTGGAGAAACAGTTCTCTCATTCTTTCATGATTATAAGTTCATTGGATTTAACCTTGCTGTTAAAAAGCCAGGCGAAAACACAGAATTTCCACCACATATTGATGATGTACATGCGGATGAAGACCTTTATGTTTCCGTTAATGTTTGGATGCCACTTGTAGATGTGAACAAGGAAAACGGAGCGTTATACGTTGTGCCTTATAGCCATCATATCCCACAACCTCTAAGTGGTATTGGTCTAGATTATCCCTTCACAGAACAGGAGCATTTGTTCGAAGACAAAAAGTATTATTTGAATTTAAAAGCTGGAGAAGCGGCATTTTTTCATTCAAGAATAGCGCATGGTAGCGGGAGCAATAGCAGTGCAGGGGTGAGAACCGCGATTATTGCAGGATTAATTCCGGCAGAGGCTCGCCCATTTGTGTATATAAAACATGGCGAGTTGCCTGAAGGAAAAGTGGGCAAATATGAAGCTGGCGAAAAATTCTTCTTAGGCTTTGATGTAACTAAAACCCCAAGCGACCTTGAGTGTTATGAACTGTTAGACCATGACGACTCTCGGGTTTCTGACGAACATTTGTTGGAGATAATTAACCAGGACTAGCGTTCGCTAACCAGTTATTCGAAAAATTCCAGCAGACCAAGCATTCTCTGGCGCATCATCCAAGTATTCCTTGAAATCGACAATAATTGGCTCGATTTTCAGGTTAAGATTGTACTGAAGGTTAACGTATTCCACAATTTTATTGAGCCTACCTTCTTCTGATATGATAACACAGTCTGAAGCATTGGCCTTCATGAATTTCCAATAGCCTTCAGCAGAAGAATGTCCAGTTTCATTTTTCATTTTTTCCTTATACGTAGCTATATAACAGAACGCTTGATTGTCTATAGATAAGTACGTGGTTTTTGGATTGATAATATCTTCTTGCTGAAAGGGTTTTGAATAAAGCCATCCGGAAACAAAACCTACAAACTGATATTTTACATCTAGTTTATTTGCATACTTGAGTACGGTATTTCTGTAGGAGACATCAGCCTTTCGGGTTTGAAAAAGGTTAATAGAGAAAGACATTTCTAGAAGAATGAGGCCAATTAATAGAAAGGAAAATCCAGTGTAAATTCTGGAATACTTCAGAGGGCCAGTTGTGATTTCTTTCGGGTTAATCATGAACGCCATTGAAACACAGAAAGCTAGAAACAGAGGAGAGAAAATTCGGTCCGCCATTTTGATAAACACGGCAATGGAAAAGTAGAGCGTCAGAAAATAGCCCAGCATCAAGGTAATTTGAATCAAACGTGGTCTGTCACTTCTATTTGTCCAGGCAGCCAACAGAAAAATGGCTAGCAAAAGAGCAGACCAGCCACTATGGCGCTTCATTGAGCCAATACCTTGATCTTTAAATTTGTTAATAATGCTGATGTTATTCGAAAGCAGATTAGCAATGGAGCTGACCTGTTTACGTGTATATCTAACACCGATTTTCTCGAAAAAAACAGAGTTGATGTTTTCAATATCATTCATGAAATGAATCTTGGCCATTTCATAGGTCAATGAGTCAATTTTATTCTCGAGTTTGAAGTCTGATTCGGTAGGTTTTACATCCCAAATGTTAATAAGGTATCCTGCATTTTCTACGATGTCTTTGTCGGTTTGCGTTTCAGCAACATTCGAAATAGAAACCAGTATGGATAGAAAAGCAATGGGTAAGATTAGGTTTTTCGCAGCTTGACTGAACGTGGTCTTGCTCTGCATCCAGAAAAAAATAAATAGCGGAAGCACCACCACCAGACTTAGCAACGCGGGCTGAATTCTTACTAGCCCACTAAGCACTACTGCCAATAACCCAAGCAAAGGAAAATTGAGGTTCGTTTTGTTTTTTGCTTTTGCCAAAGGGTAAGTTGCGATGGATAAAAAACCCATGAATCCCAATGAAAAAGACATCCGAGTGAATTCGAGGAGAACGATGTTTTCTAAGTATAAAAAGAAGCAGCCAATTAGCACAACTCGTACTGAATTGCCCATGGCGTTAGTCGGTAAAGTTTTGTGCAGAAGTTGGATGTTTTGAATAAATATGAAAGCAGCCAACGAACTGAACAAAATCATTGTAAAACCATACCAATCAAACGTTGGGAAAGAGGTATATAATTGGGCAAAAAGATGCCCGATGTATTTCCAGTTTCCATCATTTGGTAGGTGATCTGGAATACTGGTTATTATGCAATTGAAATAGGCCAAAATGCCAGGGTCTGTGTGTCCTTCATAAAACTGAAATCCAAGAAATGGGAGGGATGCAAATAGTGCGAAAATTGCCAAGAAGGAAAGAAAACTTCGTAGCATTTTTAGGTTAGTTTGATGGGGCCAATTTCTGAACTTCCCAGTTAAGATTGGGCCGAATTATGGCTTGGTTAGAAGCCCAAATTTGTTGCTTTTCCCAATCTTCCAGCTCCACTCGAAATTTCAGTAACCTTTCCCATTGACCAATTACCTCAAAATCATTTTTGCTAACCGTTAATCCGATAGAGTAAACTCCAGCATTAAGAATATTGGCAGGAATAACAGTCTTAATTCTATAACCCCCTTCCGTACTGCCAATACTTTGAAAATCAGGTTCGAAAGAGTGGCTCGAACAAAGCACCCAAATATCTGCTAGGTTGGTAAGATGAAGCCCAATCTGGATTGAGTTGGTGCTGTCTAGCTTATCAATGTCAAAAGAGACTTCAATATCGTCAGAGCGCAAGATAGGGGCTAGAATTGCTTTGTTTTTTCCGTTTACGGTAATCGCATTTAGCCGAAATTCTTCGCCTTTAGGGCCGCCAACTTCAGCCCAAAACTTCTGGTTAATCATGGCTTTTAATCCGGTTGAGGAGGTTTTTCCAACTAAATCGTCTTCATCCTCGTTTTCCTCCATTCCTCCTTCTAAGTAAAACTCAGAAGTGCTTTTTGGAGGGCCTTGCATTACCATTTCCCCATTCTCTAGATAAATACACCTAGTGCATAACCTTAGAACATCCGAAATATCATGACTAACAAGCACAATTGTTGCTCCCTTTGCCGCTATTTCAGTTATCAGCTTAACGCACTTTTTTCTAAAGGCAGCATCGCCAACAGATAGTACTTCATCTAATAGTAAAATATCTGAAGTGAGCTTAGCGAAGATTGAAAAAGCTAAACGCAGATACATTCCGCTGGAGTAGAATTTTACCGGTGTGTCAATGAAATCCCGAAGACCGCTGAATTCTATGATGTCATCTAGCCCCTCTTCAATTATCTTTTTTGGGAAACCAAGAATGGCACCATTTAGAAAGACGTTTTCCCTTCCGCTAAGTTCTGGATGGAATCCAGCGCCAATTCCAAGAATTGAAGTGACCGTTCCGTTAAACTCAATCACTCCCGAAGTGGGAGGTGTAATTTGACTGAGAACGTTTAGGAGTGTCGATTTTCCAGCCCCATTTTTACCGACAATTCCTACAATTTCTCCCTTATAAATAGTAAACGAAACGTTGTTTAATGCTTTCGTATTTCGAATGATTGAGTGGGAGGATAGGCTATTTGAGATGCCTGAAAGCATTCCGCCTGATTGCTCTGTAGATTCGGTGTACAGATATTCTTTCGAAACGTTTTTAACTGATATGGCGATATCTGACATCTTCCCTTTTACTTCAGCTTAACCCCGAATTCTTTTGTCAAAGCCCGAAGTTAGGTTGGCAAGGTAGGGATCGGTCACGAACGTTCCCAACAGAAACGTGAGTCCGATACTCTTTTATCATATCTTCGTTCATTATATTTTTTGAGTAGATAACAGTATTGCATTGATTGTCAGGTTTTTATGACAGTCAGTGTTTTTTTTAACAATCAACTTTGGGTTACTTCTATGTAAGATAGAAACATGAAAGCGTACAAGTTACTTCAAATGGGAGCGGCATACGCTCAAAGCCTGTCTTCTTTTCATCTTAATGGAAAGCCTCGGCCGTTCTCTGCTTCCTTTGCTGTTACCAATAAATGCAACCTGAGATGTGCGTATTGTGATCTCCCTAACATAAAGGCTCCCGAGCTTAGTTTGGATCAGATTGATGTCTTGTTCAAAAAGTTAAGGAAAATGGGGGTGCTCCGATTGGGGCTATTCGGAGGAGAACCTTTGGTGAGAAAAGATATTGGAGAAATAGTGAAGCTTGCTAAAAAACACGGATTCTTCATTAGCTTGAATTCGAATATGCTTCTGTATGAGCGTTTTAAGGACGTTCTGGACCCTGTAGATTATTTTTTTGTGAGTATTGACGGCACACCAGAAAAGCACATAGCAAATCGGGGCAATCAAAAATTTGAAGTCATACTCGATTCCGTCCGCGACATTGTAAGCCGCAAGAAAAAAGTAACCGCAATATGCGTTGTGACAGATTCGGATAAGGCCACCGCTGATTATCTCATAGACCTAGCGATCCGTGAAAAAATGGATGTTCATTTCCAGCCAGAATGCTACGATTCGGAATGTGCTGGAAGGACCGCGCCTGATGACTTGGAACAAGAGGCAACTAGGCAATTCTGGCTTTATTTGTTGGAAAGGAAGAAACAAGGGGCACCCATCACCAGCTCAAAAGGATATCTCGAGTACATAAGTAAGTGGCACAATTACAAGGAAACGTCTGTTTACGACCCTCAGCATAAATGTATGGCTGGAAGTGGTTTTCTTTCCATCGACCCATCAGGAATTGCTTATCCGTGTATTTTTACCAAGGGCAATTTTGAAGGTATTGATCTTATGAAATACGAATGGGAAGACAAGTTTGATGGAACTACACCTTGTACAAAGTGCATAGTGGGACCTTTGCTAGAGTATAATCTTTTGTTCCATAAGCCAATAAGCGCGACTTTGGAAGCTCTCAGCAAGATTAACTGATAAATGAACAATGTTCTGGTTATTATAGAATGAGTAAGGGAGTTGATAAAGAACAAATTTTTAGCGCGGTCAATCAGGTCGAAGAAGCTGGTTTAAAGCAAGGTGTTATCGATTATTACAATCAATGCTGGCTTAGTAGGTTTGAAGATGGTCACAATCCGAAATCCCTGGCTATGCATATGGGGTTTTTTGATGACGAGACTTTTGATAACGACCAAGCTAAACTTAACATGAACAGCTTTTTGGCTAATGAGCTTGGCTTACCAACGAATCAACAAGCCAATGTTTTAGATGCGGGATGTGGAGTAGGGGGTACCTGTTTTTACATCGCAGAGAATTTCCCAGAAACAACTATCACAGGCGTTAATCTTAGTAAAGAACAAATTGCAACAGCGGAACGCTTTAGAAATTCGAAGAGTCTGGAAGGTAGAGTTGAATTCGTGGTTGCAGATTATTCTGATACTGGGTTGGAAGCAAATTCCTTTGATTTAGTTTACTTGGTGGAGAGTTTGTGTCATGCAGAAGTAAAGCAGTCGGTTTACATCGAGGCTATGCGCATTCTTAAACCAGCAGGTAAATTGGTCATCCTCGATTATGTGCAAACCAAGCAGGTTGATGATAGTATTACCGGCCAACAATTGGTTGATTTTGAAAAGGGATGGGCAGTTAAGGAATATGTTCAAAAACCTGAAGAGGAATTGAAAAGTCTTGGGTTTGCAAAAGTAAACTCACAATCGTTAACCTCATACGTTTTACCAGGAATTAGATTGTCTTCACAGCGTTCAGCACAGCGGCTAAAGGCGCCAAACGGACACGCTAAAAATTCATTGATGATTAGCCACTTCAAGGCTTGCGTTTCGCTTCAAGAGTTGGTAGAGAAGAATGTAATCGATTACAGGGTAATTAGTGCTTGTAAACCAAGTTAAAACTGCGAGTAAATTCGTGTAGCAACGATAAGTAAGCAGGAGCATGCAATGGCCGCTCTAGAAACTCGCTGAAACACTTTTGGGTCATTCTTAAAGTAGAACCCAGAGAAAAGAACCATCAGCAATACCGCAGGGGCAAATACGAGAGTTTCAATTGTTGTCAATTTACCCGATTGCCATAGTGCAATAAGTAGCACACCTAGAATGATGGTTAGAAAGGTTCTTAGGTAAATGGCTTTCCGAGTCCCAATACGAATAGCGGTGGTTTTTAGTCCTGCTTTTTTATCTGGAGAAAAATCCAAAAGTTCATGATTTATGTGTCCGATGCTCAGGAGCAAGGCGAATAACATTGATATGAAAATTGAACCTAGGTTGATGTGCGTAAAGCTGCTGTATCCCATATGGAAGTGCAGAATTCCGCAAACAAAATGAGCCAGCGTTCCACCTAAAAAAGAGGATTTTAAATGAAAAGGTGGCAGGTAATACGCTATCCAAACTGTGAGAGCAGAAATGCATAGAATGAAAACCTCCAAGTTTACAAGGAGGGAGAGCGTACCAAATGAGAGGGTTGCTATTAAAAACAGGATTAGATACGTTGACTTTGAAATTGAACTCACAACTTCAAGCCTGTCTGATTTTTTATCGTGATGATAACCCGCTAGAGAGTTCAGAAAATAGACAGCCATCACATAACTAACGGTAAAACCAATTACCAATGGGAGTGCAGAAAATGAGATTGTGGAAGCAAATAGAATTCCGACAAATGAAAACCCCGTCATTAAAAGGATTTCTTTGAGCCTAAGTGCTTGAAGGGTTGATATGACACTACTTATTGACAATTGCGGGAACTCAGTGAATCTACGACCTACAAAAAGTGGTCTTTAATGGCTTTGTTTAAATCCTCATCATTGTAGGTTTTAAGTAGCGAAACCAGCATAGAAGAAGATATGTTTTGGAGATTCTCTAATTTGTAAGATGGTAAGGTTCGATGAGAAAATGAAGTATTAATCAACTCCAGTTTGGCCTTAATTTCATTCATTTCCAAACCATGATTAGTAGGGTATTTATCTACATGTTCTGCCAGCTTTCTTTCAATTTCAGTCATTAATTCCGAGAACGGAATTGTCTCGGAAGACGAATCGTCCAACACATCCATTCTGGAACGCTCGCTTGTATTGTTTTCTTCATTCAGGGCTTTAGATTTCCAATGCTCTAAGCGCTTGATAAGGTCTTGAAATGAGGCTATGTTTTCCTTGCCTTTTTGTGTTTCAGAACTGAGCTGAAAGGTGTTATAGTAATTAATTATCTCCGACAGTTTCTTTGATGGAAGGGTCATCAAAGTTGAATCCGGAGGATGAACCACCGTAAGCACATATAACCTGATTTCCTTCTCATTACAAAATCGCACAAACTCCGGAATCTCTTTCCAGTTTTGTTGCAATGGACAAATATTTATCGCGTACTCTGTTCCAGTTCGTTGGCAGTAATCATAGAAGTATTCCATGTTTGACATCATCTTTTCATAAGATGCATTTTGACGAATGATCTCGTATGTCTTCTTTTCAAATGACTCAATAGAATGGGTAATGCTATATCTGCCGTTTTCCAGAATATTTCTGGTACGGTCGTTCAAAATGGTACCATTAGTTACAATGTGAACGTTTGCTTGAGGATTAAGTACGTTGATTCTTTCCCAAATATTCAAATACAGCTCAATCAGAAAAGGTTCTCCACCTGCAAAAACCATTTGCTTGGCATACGGGATGAATTCCTCTAATTGCTCAACGAAGCCTTGGTCGTAAACCAACTCCAAAGGAGGTAGTTTTTCCCTGTTTTTACGGATAGACGATGAGAACTCGCCATTACACATTACACACTCCAAATTGCACGTGTTGTGTATCGAGAAATCGAGCATTACAGGGTAGCCATTCTGCGCGTTAGGCATATTGTCAAATTCTCTCGTCTTAATAGTTGAAAGTTCACGGTTATGGAGTTGTCGTGAGCACATTTGACACCCGAAACTGAGGTCGTTCTCTTCAACTTTTGATCTCAGTTTATTCGCTTCATCACTATTCCAAATCTCAGTAAGCGTTTGTTGTGGATGTCTTCCTAAAATAACCTGTCGGTTAAAACAGCATGTTCTAACCACGCCATTTTGCTCAAAGCGAATGGATTTAAATGGCGCATGACAGATAATTTTTCTGTCTGCTTCGGGTCGCATGGCATTCAGTTCATCCAATGAGGATGTAATTCCGTTCTCCTTTTTTCGAAAGCGAGAAAGAATATTCCTGAATTTATTAAGACCGTTTGATGTCTCCGACATGCTCCTTTTTAGAACCGTTGGCTAATTTAAAACTAAAGGAGACGAGATTGACTGAATAAACCTAAATGCATGAATTTGGTTGAGTATAGTTCAGCTCAGACGAACCATAACAGTGTGATTGTGGCTTTTTGGGGTGACCTGTGCTACGTACAATATTGTGCTTTAGCAGTTGCCGACTGTTAGGTGTCCCGTTAAAAAACCGCACATTTAGCTCCGCGCCAAAAGCGATAGCGCTTTAACCGATTGATGAAGCAAAAAGTATTGATTAATAGAACCAAGCAATGGTGGCGTGCTAAAGCGGGTTATCTGTGTTCGTTACTGCTGTTTCTGTTGGCTGTTTCAGAAGTTTCTTTTATACAAGGTTCTTGGCTTCTTTTTCTTGCAATAACCGCTATTCTTGGAATTGGAATGATAGGTCATTTAATAAATGACTTTTCAGATATTGAACCAGACCGAATCGCTGGCAAGCCAAACATGGTTGCAACCCTCGGAAAAGGAAAAGCGACTGTTTCGTTTCTGCTTTTTCTTGGTTTAGGTTATTCTCCGTGGTTCTTCGGATTCCAATCCAACTTGCTTATTCGGTTATTGTTGGTTGCCGAATTATTGTTGTTTTTAGTTTATTCTTTTCCGCCTTTTAGGTTTAAGAAATACCCATTAATAGCTGTGATAATGGATGCGATCTATGCGTATGTAAATCCGGCTCTTTTTCTGTGGTTGAGTTTTCAATGCACTATTGGGAATGCAATTTCTTCTGTCGAAATAATGCTGCTGGTGGGAATAGGTTTCCCACTAGGAATTAGACATATACTTAATCATCATGTGGTTGATCGGACGAATGATGAAATTGCCAACAGTCCCAATATTGCAGTAAACTACGGCTCGAACAATCTTTATCGAGTAGTCAGGTATTTTTTGTTGCCTATTGAAGTGATGTCGGTCTTTGCTTTTTTACTGGTAATTGGTGGCGGAAACGTGATTGCTCAGATTACATCAATTATTGGTTTTGCCTTGGTGATATTGTTGTCTGGTACGTTATCGTTTCCATTTATGAAAGTGAGGTTTGGAGAGCTTCTACACGATCGTTTTTATACACAACTTCTAGGGCTCATTGCAATTGGAGTGCTGATTTCACAAGAGTTGGCTTACCTGGTTTTACTCCCGCTATTCTTAGTTGTTTTTACCAATATTTTTCAACACCCAATTTGGAGTTGGTTTTTGCAGGAAGGTTGGGCAGGAATCTTTACAATTGTAAAGTGGCCATTTCAGATGGGCTCGCTCACTTTTAATTGGAGTCTTTATTATTTCCGAAAATGGGTGTTACGCTGGTCTGAAAAAAGGAACTGGGGAACGCACTATGAAAAAAGACTTCGAGATCTATACCTGGATAGTCGCGGTAATGTGGCCATCTTCAACCAGAACAAGTCTAAGTTTTCAGAAACCTTTATTGAAGGACAAAAAGAAGCGTTAGACTATAGGATGTTCTACTATTACGGATTTCCTCGGCCATTGATTAATAGCGTTGACGGCCATTTAGTTGAGCCCAATGTTTATATCAGAAAGCTGAAATACGGCATCTTGGACATCTTTAATGTGGATAGACTGGAATATGAGAACAACACATTATGCGAACACCTTCTTTCCAACAAGGTTAGTGTAATGGTCGCGCATTTCGGCCCAATGGGAGTTGAACTTAGAACGGTAGCAAATAAAACGGGAATTCCGCTGGTGGTTGTTTTTCATGGATATGATGCTTGGAATAAAACTCAGATTGAGACGAATGAAGCTGCGTATGCCGAGTTGTTTAAAACTGCCCCTTGCTTGGTGGGAGTTAGCAAAGACATATGCTTGCAATTAGAGAAGTTGGGCTGCCCTATCTCGAAAATTAACTACCTACCTGCTTATTTCAATCCGGAGAGGTTTCCGTTTGTTGAACGAAAGAGTTCAGACAAAATGGTTTTCTTATCTGTTGGCAGGTTTTCTAAAACCAAGGCACCAATGATTGTCATATCGGCTTTTGCGAAATTATTAGAGCAGTATAATGCCGCTGAGTTAGTAATGATTGGTGCCGATGATGGTGAAGGCCTTTTTGAGGCCAGCATAATGCATGCAAGAATGTTGGGAGTGGAGGATAGAATCAACTTTATGGGGGCTCAATCAGCGGAGGTAGTACGGAAAGAAATGAGCGGAGCATCCGTTTTTCTGCAACATTCAGTCACCACTCCTGTAGAAAACGATAAGGAAGGAACACCCATTTCTGTTTTGGAAGCGATGGCTACGGGGCTTCCAGTATTGGCAACCAATCATGCTGGAATTGCAGAAATGATAACCGATGGGGAGACGGGTTTATTAGTACAAGAGTACGATGTAGAAGCAATGTGTAAGCAAATGCTTCGTCTTGCAGGAGATTCAGATTTGAGAAGAAGTATTGGAAAGAAAGCCGCAGAATCGGTGAGGTCAAATAGAAAGATTACAAAAAACATTGAGCTGTTTTCTGAAATGTTGGATAAGCATAAATTAGTGCCATGAAAAAAGCAGTAGTACTGGGTGCGGGAGGTTTTATTGGAAGCCACTTGGTTAAGAGGTTGAAAAGTGAAGGATATTGGGTGCTTGGAGCAGATCTTAAGTATCCAGAATATGGCGACACTGCTGCAGATGAATTTGTGCTAGGCGACCTTAGAGATGTTGATGTGGTTGCTAGGTCTATTGTACAAGATGCTGACGAACTGTATCAGTTAGCAGCTGATATGGGAGGCGCGGGCTACATTTTTACCGGCAATAACGATGCTCAGGTAATGCATAATTCGGCTATGATAAACCTGCATGTAGCAAAGGAGTGTGTAGAAAAGAAGGTGAAAAGTGTTTTCTATTCTTCCTCCGCCTGTGTGTATCCAGAACGTAACCAGATGGATCCTAACAATCCAACGTGTAAGGAAGACTCTGTTTATCCGGCAGAACCTGATAGTGAATACGGGTGGGAAAAATTATTCAGCGAAAGGCTGTATTTCTCGTTTGCCAGAAACCATGGGCTGAATGTAAGTGTTGCGCGATTTCACAATATTTTCGGTCCTGAAGGAGCTTGGAACAATGGTAAAGAGAAGGCACCTGCGGCTATCTGTAGAAAAGTAGCATTAGCTGATGATGGTGGAACTATTGAAATTTGGGGTGATGGAATGCAAACGCGATCTTTTCTTTACATAGATGATTGCCTTAATGCTATTCGGTCGTTGGTAAGCAGCGATTTTACAGGACCAGTTAACATTGGCTCAGAAGAAATGATTTCCATAAACGACTTTGTAGGGTTGGTGTGTAAGGTTAGTGGTAAAAACGTTGAGATAAAGAATATTGAAGGTCCGACCGGAGTCAGGGGTCGGTCTTCGGATAATGACCTTATCAGAGAGAAACTTGGTTGGGAACCACAAAATTCTTTGGAACAGGGCGTGATAAAAACCTATGGTTGGATACTAGAGCAAACTAGCGCTTTGGTTAACTCTTAACTTTCCTCAGAATAGTTCTGAAATAAGAGAGTCTATCTCTCTATTGATTTTCTGAGAGTCTTCGGCTCCGTTGATTTCATTAATCTTTAGAGCGAACCCTTCAACGAGTTTATTGTATTCTGTTTTTTGTTGGAGCTCTTCTTCAAATTTTTCAATGAAATTGAAACAAGTTGTTTCTCTCTCTGGAAGATAGCCACGTGGGTATGGTTGCTTATAAATCGAATCTCGGAGATGTTGCCATTTTCCGGAAAATTGACTGCACTCGGTGCTATTTACAAACCGCTTTTGTGTTGGGTTTAATTGTGTCCAATCAACTAATAAATCGGCCCAAACAGTATCATTACTGAATGTTGCATTTATGGAGTCGTTAGCAATCTGAAATAGCAAACGCTTTAGACTCAAATTGTTACCGTTTGAATCAAGCAGTTGGTAATTAATATGAGGGTCGAACACAAAAAGTTGTTGGTCTTTCTTTGCTAAAACCACAACGTGGGCAAGCCAACTGTTCTCGAAACCGAAATTGTAGGTGTAGGCGTCAATTCCGTTCAACAGTAGAATTTTGACCATTAGCTGGCTAACCAAACCACATTTTGCAACACCCATGTCTTCTTCAAACGCCTTAAGAAAATCGTCAGGTTGAAAATTTTGTATTGGGATGCTTGCAAACGAATCACAAAGAAAATTTGGTAATACGCCAAGGTCGGCTCTTTGTGCCACAAAACGTCTTACATCGTTAATGAAGGCAATGGTGTCTTGTACGTTTGCTAACCTGGGATATTTCTCACAAAAGTCAGTCTCAGACTCCTTGGTTGGGAGTGGTTTTTCGTCTCCTTCGGGAGATTGGCATCCGAAGCTAAAAATCACCGCGTTCAGGCAAAGGACAAGTAGGATGATGTGACTTCTGTTTTGCAGCATGGATATGTGTGAGGGCGGTGAACTTACCACTTTTGCGGCTCGCATCTCTACTAATTATGAATGCTCTATTCCTGCAACCTAGTATGTCTTACTAAGAACCCAGTAGGTTGTCAGAACAAAGGTAACGGGTGCATTGCATGTTCTATCATCTCAGTTGCATTGCTGGCGGTTGACAAGGCCCGTTCTATCTTTGCAGGAATTCTTAACACTTGGCATTTTGTCGGATAGCAGAAAAACACGGATACGGATACTTGTTCTCGTAGTGATGGCGATTTCCGTCATGGTGACCCTCACGAGTGAGTGGTGGTGCACCCTTGCAAAGCCCATGGGAGTGGACTTATGCTGGGCGGTTAGTGCCTCAGCTCAAGAACTGAAACCTGCCTTTCCTACCTATCACCATCTGATATTCCTGATGTCTTGGTTTGTACAATACGGCCTCCCGTTCATCTTTGTGGCTGTCACGCTGGTAGTTTTTAGTAAACGCATTCCGTGGCGTAACCTTGGGCTATCCCTCCTATCTGTAATTGCAACGCTCCTGCTGGCCGAAGTTGTGCTGCGAGTGGTCGGTTACAGACCGGGGCAGTTTACCTATAACTCGGGCATACATCCTGTAGATTCGCTGATTGCCACCGAAGGGTTTGTGACTGATGAGTTCGGCATTATGAAGGCCGACCGTAATTTTGTGAATGACCGCTATCTTTTGCACGGTAAGCTTCGCGGTGTTTCCACATGGTTTGGAGATTCTAAAGCACATGGCGACATCTTTCTTGCCCATGGATTGGGAAAGACCCTGCGGCCAGACAATGAGTTTTGGCGTGTGCATGATTCGGTGGTTGAGGCTGGGCCATCCGATTTTTGGTCTCATGCCTTGATTGACTACGCACAGAATCCAATTAATTCGGAAGGCTTTTATAGCATTCCTTTTGATACGTTGCCCTCCGACCGCCTGCGCATACTGCTGCTCGGAGATTCCTTTACATGGGGGTTTTCGAGTCTGGACCGCACGAGCAGTTTTGCAAATATCCTGCTTGCCCGTGGCCATCAGGTCTATAATACAGGAATAAGTGGTGCTGATGTGGCCCAATACTGCCGAATAGTTGACAGATACCTTGAAGAACTGAGACCGGACATCGTGATCCTGAATTTCTATATGGGCAATGATGTGGCCTACTTTGAACGGCCGCTCCTGCCCCATGTGCCTGTTCTGTTTCACACCAATGCCGGACACATCCACTCCTTTCAGAATGGAGTACAGTTTGAAACCAAGGAGGCGGCATACGCCAATGTGATACGGAACATGGTCATTCCCCCAACAACCACCGCCAACCGATGGCTTTCCAGAACCGTTATCACAACCCTGATGTGGGAATGGCTCGTCAGACAAGGGTCTGTGAATCACGAATTCATTGCCGAACGCCAAAGGCCGATCGTACCCATCGTGGACTGGCAGATTCTACCAATGATGGTGCGATGCCACAGTCTCGGCATCCGTTTCATCCTTTCGGCCATCCCTACGATGGAAAGTGGAGAACTGAAAGGCGTAAGTTCTGTAACTGGTCTGTTCGGTGAGGTGGTCTATCATCAGCCCCAAATGACACCCGGCATGTATAGCATATGGGATGACCACTTCAATGACGAAGGACATCTTTTCTATGCCAATTATTTAGAAAAGCTGATATTGACGGAAACCCGAACCGAGTAGACCATGGCAGAACCCTATCTGAGTCTAGTGCTTGTTGGACGTAACGATAATTACGGAGGCGATTTTAAATCTCGACTTCAGCGATGCATTTCCAATGCCTACGCTAGATTAAAAGATGCTGAAATTGAAGCTGAGATAATCTTTGTCAATTATAATCCGGTTGTCGAAAACGAGCCAATCGAAAGCTTTATCGACTGGCCTGTCTCTGAAGCAAAACTTACTGTTCGGGTAATCACCATTCCACCCGAAATACACCAGAGCTTGGTTCAGTCTGGATTGAGAAAAGATGTTCCGGTGCTGGAATACCTTGGTAAAAACGCAGGAATAAGGCGGGCCACGGGAGAATTTATTCTCAGTATGAATCCGGATATTATTCTCACTAAGGAGCTTGTGAAGGAACTGAAATCACTAAACAAGAAACGTTATTACAGAGCAGATAGAATTGATTTTCAAGGAGATTTGTCTGCCGATTATCAATTTAGCCGTGTATTCCTTAAAGGACATGATTTTCCTATTTCCGAATTAAAAGAATTACCTAGTCTAAGGTTCAAAAACAACCTAGACAATGCTTGGAAGTGTTTCACTCCTCGTATTAGTGGATTACTGAACAGACTCTCTAAAACAGTTTATTACAACCAAACGGCCAACTGTTTTCACTGCAATGTAAGTGGTGATTTTATGCTTATGCATAGAGATTGTTGGAAGGAGCTTGAAGGGCATAACGAAATGACCTTTATTTCCTTGCACGTTGATTCGTTAATGGTTGTTCAGGCTGCACAGTTGGGACTTTCAGAATGTGTGCTCAAGAACCCAATTTATCATCAAGAACATGAGAGAAGATATGACGCTACGCAGAGGAAAGTCATCTTCGAAACTGCCTTTCGGTTTTTTGAGGAACAATCAGTAAAAATGATTCAACAACAAAAACCCGAAAAATATAACGGTGAGCATTGGGGATTGTCTAAATTTGAGCTTCCTGAAATGAAGCTTAATTAGGTGCCGAATAACCCCTATTATCTTTCTATTGTAGCTACCACGCGTAATGATAATCACGGTGGTGACCTGTTAAGACGAACTCAAGCCTTCGTTAATAGCGTGTATGTACAGGCTAAAAAATTTCAGTTACCGGTAGAACTGATTATCGTAGAGTGGAATCCACCGGAAGATAAACCCCTGTTAAAGGAAGTTCTTAAAGAGCCAGGTGCCGGAATTCCTGTGTCCTTGCGGTACATAGTTGTTCCGAAGGAGATTCATGACACATATCGGTTTTCAGATTCGCTACCACTTTATCAGATGATTGCCAAAAATGTAGGCATTAGAAGAGCGAAAGGAGAATTTGTTTTGTGCACAAACATTGATGTTCTTTTTAGTGATTCCTGTTTTGAGACCTTGGCTAAAAGAAAATTGGAAAAAGGAGTTTTCTATCGGGCAAACCGATGTGATGTTCCAAAAGAAGTGCTGGACGAGGGTACTCACGAAAAGCAACTTGCTTACAGCAGAGCCAATGTTTTGAGGCGGCTAGGAAACACTCCAGGTCATGAGGCATTGACCGGGCCTAAATTCATCTTTCAGTACCCGAAGGTTGCTCGGATTTTGAACTCCTTGCTGATTTTAGTGTGGCAAAAATTTCATCCAGGACAGTTTGCTCATTTCGTAATAGATTTTATGGCATGCGGTGATTTTACATTGATGAGTAAAGAAGATTGGTTGGATATTGATGGCTACGTAGAGCTCGATATGTATTCGATACACATAGACAGTATGGGGCTTTGGTCTGCCTGTGCAAAAGGCAAAAAGCAAGTAATATTTCCATACGAAGCTTGCATTTATCATATAGATCATGAAAATGGTTGGGAATCTGACGATGTAATTAAAACCATCAAGTTTTTGTCAGACAAACCCAGCTTGGATTATTCCATTGTACATCGTGCTGGAATGAAGATGGTTGCAAACGGGTCGAATTGGGATTTGAATAAACCCGATTGGGGTTGGGCGAATAAAAAGTTTGATGAATACGTTTTTGGCAACTAGGTTTGGTGAATGAAACGAAAGGTTGCCATTATTGGGGTCGGTAAACTAGGATTGTGTTTTGCCCTTAATCTTGAAAAAGCGGGTTTCCATGTCCTCGGAGTAGAGGCGAACCAACATTATGCCGCTAGGCTAGCGGATAAGTCTTTTCGCAGTTCGGAACCTCAAGTTAACGAAATGCTTCAGTCTGCTAGGGACTTTGTCATAACTGGTGATGTTTCTCAGGTTTTAGAACAAAATATCGAAGATGTTTTTGTGATGGTTGCCACACCATCTTTACCTGATGGTGGTTATGACCACTCACAAATTGACAGGGTAGTTGACCGACTCAAATCTTCAACTAACAAATCGGGCATCATAAATCTCTACATCGGTTGTACCACCATGCCTGGATATTGCAAGGTTTTATCGGAAGAAATGGAGCCTTTTGGTTATACCGTTTCTTATAACCCAGAATTTATAGCGCAAGGTTCCATAATTCACGACCAACAATACCCAGATCAAATACTTATTGGGGAGGCAAACAAGAATGCTGGCGACCGATTGCAAAGCATTTATGAAGATTTTGTAAGGAGTAATCCCACTTATTGCCGAATGGATTCGCTGAGTGCAGAAATTGCAAAATTGGCTACCAACTGCTTTCTAACAACCAAAATATCATTTGCCAATTCTATTGGTGATTTGGCTTTAACCACTGGTGCTGATGCTGACAAGATACTTAAGGCCGTAGGAGCAGATACTAGAATTGGAGATAAGTACCTTAATTATGGCTTTGGTTTTGGTGGCCCCTGTTTTCCTAGAGATAACCGTGCGCTTGGCAAGTTTGCTCAGAGTGTGAACCATCCGCTGCGAATTAGCGAGGCAACAGACCTCGTAAATGAAGAGCACTTTCACTTTCAGTTAAAGAAATACTTAGCAGATAGTAAAGATTCGGGCGAGGTGATTTTTGAAAGTGTAACCTACAAAAAAGGGACTTCTCAGTTAACTGAATCTCAACAACTTAGATTAGCCGTGGCACTGGCAGAAGCAGGACGTCAGGTAACGGTGATAGATTCCGTAGAAGTGATAAGCCAGGTAGAAACACTTTACCCAGGTTTATTCAAATTTGAGACGGAGTTAGCCTCATAGTTGAGAGCCTCCAATTTGGTTAAATGCATGCAAATTCGCTGATGGAGAACAAATGGATTCCATATGTTTTGATTTTTTCCCTCGCGGTTGCGCAGTACGCGAACACGAGAAATCATGATTTTGCATGGGATGATGCCATTGTTCTAACGGAAAACTCACGCGTGCAGAAAGGATGGTCAGATATTCCCGAACTCTTCGAGAACATCAAAAGTTCTAAGACGGAGAATCGGTACGGGTACAGACCCATATCCTTGCTTTCTTTTGCTACGGATGTCCAGTTTTTTGGTCTTGATTCAAAAGCATCTCATCGGATAAGTATTTTGCTTTATAGCATTCTTTGCCTGATTGTTTTCCTGTTTCTGCAACAAATATTCCCGGAACATAAGTGGCAAAATTTTCTTGCTACGTTGCTATTTGTAGTACATCCGCTGCACACAGAAGTAGTTGCAAACATTAAAAGTAGAGACGAGATACTGGCAATGATTTTTGGCCTTTTGGCAATGCTCTTTTATTTAAAAGCAACTAAGAAATCTTCGGTTTTGAATTATGGGCTTTTTCTAATTCTACTGGTTGTCGCATTTCTGTCAAAGGAAAATGCCGTGGTTTTTTCTGGGGTTGCACTTTTGTTGACTTGGTACAAGCTTTCTGATACTGCTGAACTGATGGAATGGGTAAAGCGAATTTTGCCTCTTGCCATATCACTTTGCCTATTGGTTGGTATTCGGTTATTCGCTTATTCGGATAATTTCTTTCAAAATACGGATCGCGAACTGTATGAAAAGGGAATTTTTATTCAGGATGGTTTTGTAGGTAACCCTATTTTTTCGCTAGAATCGGACTTCGTGCTAAAATGGTTGAACATAATCTACATAGGAGCTTTTCACCTTTATAAGTTCATTGTGCCATTCCCATTGGTGCACGATTATGGCTATAACTATTTACAATTAGTTGATTTAACCGATTACCAAACATATCTATCGTTGATTGTTGCGGTGGTAATGGTTTTAATAACGGTAATCACAATCCGTAAACGTTCCATTGTTGGGTTCGGTTTGGGATTTTTTATCATCACGGCATCTGTTTACCTCCACATTGTGGAATTAGCACCCGATATATTTGGTGAGCGATTTGTATTTGTGTCTTCGCTTGGTTTGTGCGTTGCTGCTGTCGGGCTTACTTTCAAAGTAATTAAGAGTAATCGTTTGAGGCCTGTGGTTTTCGTTTTCTGGTTATCGGTATCAGTTGTTTTTTTCTCTGTGGGATGGAACAGGAACAAAGCCTGGAAAGACAATAAGACCCTGCTCCAAACAGATTTGGTAATACTGAAAGACGGTGCTCGGTTAAACTATAATTATGCACTCTATTTGCATCGAACCTATTACCAACTGCCAGAGGAAGAAAAAGCCTCCATGCAGGACAGTATTCTGAAGTATTATAATCGAACCATTGAAATTACCGACAGGTTGCTTCCGGCTTACCTAGATTTAGGCGGGGCCTATATGGAATTTGGTAGACCAGAAAAGGCACGTAATATTTTTGTTGAAACAATTGCCAAGTATGGACATCTCTCTGCTCCGTATGTTCAAATGGCAAAGTATCATATGAGTTCAAAGGAATTCTCGGAAGCCATTCCCTACTTAGAGAAAGCCATAGAGTATGGAAGTAAAAACTCCGACTACCATTATTTGCTGGCCATTTGCCAATTTAACGAGGGCCAGCACCAACAAGCAATTGCCACGCTAGATGTAGGGGAGAAGCTCGATGTGAGCGATGGCCCTTATTTGGCCCTAATGGTTCGATTGCATCTGAGGATGAATGAAGTTGACAAAGCAAGGCGTGTATTAAGACGAGGGCTTACACAATTCCCTGGCGATGCCAGTCTTCTTGAAATGAAGGAGAGGGTGGACGCTCGTTCAGCCCAATAATTTTCAGCCATATTTGTCCATCAATGAAGATGCTGCAAAATAAATTGGTAATGTATCTGCTGGTTGCGGCATGTGCATTCCTGCAGTTTAGCAACACGTTGAATCATGATTATGCTTGGGATGATACTATAGTCATTCTCGAAAACCCAGATGTACGGTCGGGTTTTGCTGGACTTGGAGAAATATGGCATAAGCAACATTCCGATTATTTGCATGATCAGATTGGGTACCGACCACTGGTGCTTTCAACCTTCGCCATCGAACAGGAGTTCTTTCCTTTAAACCCGAAAGTTGGACACCTGATGAATGTGGTTTATTTCTCCATTCTGTGTCTTGTCATACTCTTGTTTTTGAGTGAGATTGTACCTGAAGAGTGGAGGCTAAAAGCCTTATTGGTTACCGCACTTTTTATCGTACATCCTTTGCATACGGAAGTGGTGGCAAATATTAAAAGCCGCGATGAGATTTTTCAATTGCTATTCAGTTTGCTAAGCATAATCTTCTATTTGCGGTGGGTAACTGCCACCAAATGGTGGCAAATGGTGTTGGCAATTGCCTTTTTTGTTTGTGCAATCCTGTCTCGCGAGAATGCCATTGTAACCCTTGCCCTCATTCCGCTTACAGTTCTTGTATTGGGAACTGGTACATTAGGTCAGCGCTTAAAAGGATTGATTCCAATGCTTGGCTTGGCCTTGCTAGGTGTAGCAATTATTGCAGCGGCACAATTGGGTAATGCAGGAAAAGCGGAAACGGAAGGCATGGGAATTGTTTATGAAGACCCAGCACTCGGTAACGGGCTTCTCTATCATGTCGTAAAGGGATTGAATCGTGTAGCTAATTTCAATTTGGTAATGCTCCGCTATCTCCGAAATTTTATTTGGCCCGTAGATCTTGTCTATTACTACGGATATGATTACCTGAGAGTGTATGAGACTAAGGATATAGTTTCCGTTTTTGGTGCTATCCTAACATTTGGTCTATCCATCATATCACTCGCTGCACTGCGGTATAGGAAAATGTTCGCTTTTGGTGCCCTATTCTTTTTTATTGGGATTTCGCCCTTTCTTCAACAATTTAACTTCATGCCAGATGCCATGGCCGACCGGTTTGTTTTTGGACCATCGCTTGGGTTATGTATTGCAAGCATTGCTGGCGTAAGTTGGGTCACAGAAAAACGATTTGGAAACATAGGTGCCGTTGGGAGAATTGCGATTGCTAGCTTGATTGTTACGGTATTCGGATTCTATTCGTACCAAACGTTTCAGCGCAATAAGGCATGGAAAGACAACTTTACGCTTTTTAGCACCGACATCAATAAGTTGAAAAACTGTGCAAAAGCACACGAACATTATGCTGATGTGTTGCACGAAAAGTATCTGAAAACTGGTGATGCCTCCCTTATTCCCGACATCATTTATCATTATCAGCGTAGCATCGAAATAAGTGATAAAAGCTACTATTCTTTTATCAAACTTGGGTCAAATTACGCCTCGTTCGGTAATCCAGAAATGGGCATACAACTGCTGCGGAAAGCGGTGGAGCTGTTTCCGGGTCGAGCTGACCCAAACTTCTATTTGGGAAGCGCACTTTATGATGAAAAAAGGTATGAAGATGCACTTCCTTTCTTGGATAGTTCTATTCTATTCTCACCAAAAATGCCAGATTCCTATTTCTTGAAGATACGTTCGTTAGAGGCACTTGGTAGGTTAGATAGCGCGCTGGCCGAAGCCGAAATCGCTGTGGTGCTTTTTCCCAAAGACATTCGTGTGCGCGATGCAACTTGCGACTTGCTTATGGCAAAAGAAATGTATCAACCAGCATTTGCACATGCCGATACATTATTGGATCTTGTTGGAGTTGCCCCGGTTTATTGGAAAAAGGCAATAGGCATACGGCAAATTGCAGGCTATAATGCTGAAGCTGGGCAACTGTATCAAAAAGGATTACAGCAAGGAGTAGATTTCGACAACTAGACGCTTTCTGTCGATAACTGCACGCGTTTTTGGTATTTATCTTCTCTGTCAAAAAAAAAATCGTCTTCTTTGTTTGCTGAATCAGCATTGTAAACCATCAACCGGTACTCCATGAAAAGATTTTTAACTGGAATTGCTTTTGTTTTTCTCCTCGTTACTTCTAATAGCGCTTTGGCACAGTGCGATAGACCTTCAGGTAATGCTCCAAATGGATTGCCTTATTACTACGGACAGATAGATCCTTCTTGTGGAAGCTTTACTATCGTTAACAACTACAGCCCAGGCAGGTATTTTCAAACATCCGTATTAGAAGGAGGAAGTTACACGTTTAGTACGTGCGGTAGTTCAATAGATACTGAGTTAAGCTTCTATGAAAATAACAACACCACAAATGAGTTTGCATACAACAATAATAGTGGCCCTGATTGCTCAGGGCTTCAAGCCTCAGCCACTATTGTGCCTACGTTCACTCATTTTACACGTGTTCACGTAACGCAGAATAGTTGTTTGACGGGAGGTACCTCTTCTGTTACCGTAAAGGTTAGACAGAACAATAACCTAAGTATTTCTGGTTTGCCAACAGAATTATGTCAAGGAGAGCAGGCAACGGCTTATAGCGGAGTGCCAGCAAGAGTTGCAGGAGTTGTTCAGTTCGGAAGTGGGGATAGAGGAACTTTTACTGGTACAGGTGTTTCAGGAACTGGAGGAACAACTTTTACAGCTCCAACTCCTAGTGGAGCTTCGCAAACATATACGCTTACCTATACATTCGGATATTGTTCTACCACTCAAAACGTTACTGTTTATGCAAACCCTACCACTGCTAGTGCAGGTCCAGATCAGCTAATTTGCACTGCAACAACCACTCTTGCTGCAAATGCACCTACAATTGGTACTGGCCAATGGTTTGTGGTTTCTGGTACGGCCAGTGTTGCGAACCCATCGTCTCCTACATCTTCTGTAACACTGACAACCAGTACAGCAACCTTGCGTTGGACCATTTCCAATGGTACTTGTACGCCTTCAACAAGTGAAGTAATAATTACTAAAGACGGCACTAATCCAACTATAACTTGTCCTTCAACTATAACAGTAAATGCACCTACAGGTCAGTGCGCAAAGGTTGTTGGGCCTGCAGATGGATACGTGGTAACAGCTTCGGACGCGTGTACACCAGTTAATGTGCAGTTGACTTCGGGACTCGATATAAACGGTTCGTTTCCTGTTGGAACAAGTACAGAAACATGGAGTGCAACCGACCCTAGCGGTAATACAGCTAGTTGTTCTTTCAATGTAGTTGTTGTCGATAACCAACTACCTACAATCACATGTCCGGTAGATATCAGCGTAAACAACGATGCTGGAAGTTGCTTTGCGGTTGTAAATTATAATGCTACCACAAACGATAATTGTCCTGGAGAATTAGTTACTGTTATTGGAGGTTTGGCAAGTGGCGCCCAGTTTCCAATAGCCACAACTACGGTTACACTTAGAGTGGATGATGCTGTATCGCCAACTCCGAATACAGCGAGCTGTTCATTTACAGTAACGGTGGAGGACAACGAAGCTCCACAGATATCTTGCCCAGGAAATATTTCAGTTAATAACGAAGCTGGCCAGTGCCACGCTGCAGTAAGTTGGACAGAACCTGTAGGTACTGATAATTGTACTGGCTCTATTACAAATAGAACAGGCCTTGCCCCTGGTTCTGATTTTCCTGTTGGGATTACAACAGTTACTTATATAGTTACCGATGCTGCAACTACTCCTAGCTCCACGTCATGTTCGTTTACGGTTGAAGTTATTGACAACGAACTTCCAGTTGTAACCTGTCCTACCGCACCAACAGTTAATGCAGCACAAGGACAATGTGGTCTAAATTATTCTTACACAATTCCTTATAGTGATAATTGCTCGGCAACAATCAGTCAGGTACAGGGCTTGTCAAGTGGAGGTTTCTTCAGCGTTGGAGACCATGATATGGAATTTAATATTTCCGACCCATCTGGTAATACGGTAAACTGTGCATATACATTAACGGTTGTTGATAATCAGTATCCAACCTTCCCATTTTGCCCTGGAAACACAGCGGATACGATTTTCTTCTCAACCGGAACAGGGGTTTGTTCTGCATTAGCTTCTTATAACGTATTGGCCAGCGATAACTGCACGGGTGGATTGGTTACTACTCATACTCCTGCACAGTTGGATAATGGAAGCACATTTGATTTGGGTTCTACTGATATGGTTTACACAGCTACTGATGCTTCTGGTAATACAGCTACATGTGAGTTTGTTGTTACCGTAAAAGATGAGGAATTTCCATTTATTTCGTGTCCTGCAAACCAATCGGTCACGTTCCCAAATTGCCAATACACACTACCTGATTACTTGGCGCTGGGTACTATCGATACCTCTGACAATTGTACTCCCGTTCTTTTTATGGCTCAGAACCCAGCAGGTGGAACCATCGTTTCTGCCCAGACCACTGTTGAGATGTCTGCAACGGACAATAGCGGAAACGTAAGCACCTGTGCCTTTACCATTACACCATTAGATAATGTACCTCCTACAATTGGGGGATGCCCAGCACTTGGAGAGGTTGACTCTGTAGAAGTAAATTCAAGCTGTCAGTTCCTAATTCCTGATTATGCGCTAATTCTTACTGCCTCGGATGATTGTAATCCTTCACCAACGGTTTCGCAATCGCCACCTGCAGGAACTACAAGTGCAACTGCCACAACAATCATCGTCAGTGTATCCGATGGGTCTAATACAACCACATGCACGTTTGATGCGGTACCTAAAGATGCAACCCCTCCTACAATAACTTGTCCGGCTGATAGAGTAGAACCTGTTGGGCCAAGTTGCCAATTTGACATACCAGACTACACTACACTACCTGCGGTAACAACTTCAGATAATTGCGGTGGAACACCCGTTAGGTCGCAGCCATCTGCTGGAACCACAATAAGCGGAACCACAACTGTTATTCTCTATGCTGAAGATGCTTCAGGTAACATTGGATCATGCAGTTTTGAAGTTTCCTTGCAGGACAATATTGACCCAACCATCAATTGTCCGGCATCGCATGACGTGTATGTAAACGCTAATTGCCTTTACTCAGTTGAGTCACTTGTTTCTCTTGCAACAACGGGTGATAATTGTAGTGGACCAGTTGTTGTAACGCAGAATCCTAGTGTTGGAACTGCAGTTTCTGGTACTCCAAGTCTTGAATTGACAGCCACCGATGTAGCTGGTAACACAAGTACCTGTAACATTAGCCTAAGTCTGCTCGATACGATTGCTCCAAACGTTGGTTGCCCTCAACCACAAACCGTAGATGTGGATGGCAGTTGCGAATACGCGATGGGAAGTTTTACAAGCTTGGCAACAGCAACCGATGCTTGTAGCGCAGTAACAATAACGCAATCTCCAGTCTCTGGCAGTAGCACTTTCAATTTTACTACTGACCCAACAGTAGAAGTAACCATCTATGCAACAGATGCTGACTTGAACGTTGATTCTTGCACGTTCCAAGTTTTGCTTCGTGATGTAACAGGGCCAACGATTACTTGTGGAAACAACATCACCAATGTGATTTTCGATCAGAACTGTGAGGCACAAGTCGGAAACCGAACAGCTAATTACGTTGGAAGCTTATCAAGTTTGGATAATTGTGATGCAGCACCTGTTATTACTCAATCTCCGAGTTCCACAACCGTCATTCAAGGGCAAACAACAGTTACGCTTACTGCCACCGATGCAAGCGGAAATACTGGTAGCTGTACCTTCGATATTATTCCAACAGATGGACAAGCTCCTTCCATTACATGTCCTCAAGCAGCTGTGCCTATTGACCTTGATGCCAATTGCAATTACACATTAGGCGACTACACAGGTTTGACAACATACAGCGACAATTGCGATTTGAGTTTGACCATTGCTCAAACTCCAGGTGTAGGAACGGTTGTTACTAGTGGAACTTCAAGCACGGTAACTGTAAGAGCCACGGATGATGCCGGTAATTTTAATGTGTGTACAATTACCGTCACACCTCAGGATAATACACCGCCAAGCATTACTTGTCCAGCAGATCAAACGGAGAGTTTTAATGCCAGTTGTGAGTTTGTAATGGTCAGCTACATCGGTCTCGCAACCGCTACAGATAATTGTGACCCCTCGGTTTCAATTACCCAATCTCCTTCGGCAGGCGGGCAGCCAGTTACGGGTTCAACAGCTGTTATCCTTACGGCTTCAGACGGTACAAACACGTCTTCTTGTACTTTCAATGTAATACCGGATGATACCACTCCTCCGACAATTACATGCCCAGCTGACCAGGATGTTTCATTCAACGCTACCTGTCAGTACAACATTCTCAACTATACAGGATTAGCAACGGGCGTTGCTGATAACTGTGGTAGCAATCCTGGAGATGTTGTCATCACCCAGTCACTTACTTCTGGATCTGCAATTGGCGATACGGCAACAATTACACTTACCGCCACAGATCCATCAGGAAATACAACTACATGTACGTTTGACGTAAATCCATCCGACAATACCGCACCTAGCATTGGCTGTCCGCAGAATCAAACAGTAAATGTGGATGCATCGTGCGAATATTCCATCATTGATTATACAGGACAAGCGGTTTCAAATGATGCCTGTGGTTCGGTTGATGTCACACAATCACCAACACCTGCAGGGGGATTCGCATTGGCAACGGTTACTACAGTCACTCTAACAGGAACGGATGGTTCAGGAAACCAGAGCACATGCACGTTCACAGTATCTGGCATTGATAATTTGGCTCCGAGTATTTCATGTCCGACTGATACTGTGGTTACAGGAAATGCAAACTGCCAGTTTGTAATGTTGGACGAAACTTCTAATCATGAATTGATTGTAGTTGATAACTGTGGTGGTTCTCCAACGGTGAGTCAATCACCAGCTGCCGGAACGACTATTATTGGATTTACGGTGGTTACACTTACTGCCGAAGATGCTGTTGGAAATTCTTCAAACTGTACGTTCAGTTACACGGTTGATGACCAAACTAACCCAACAATTGCTTGCCCAGCAGATATGGAGGTAAGTTCCAATCCTTCGTGCGATTTTGTGGTGCCAGACTTCTCTACCGCTGGAACCGTAGATGATAACTGTGATGCCAACCCAACAGTTACGCAAGACCCTCTTGTGAATCAGGTTTTTGTTGATGATACCTTGGTAACGCTCACAGTAACAGATGCATCTGGTAACTTGAGCACTTGTACATTTACAATTAGCGAAAGCACTGATGAGCTACCGAACATTACATGTCCGGGAGATCAACTGGTAGATTTTGATATCAATTGCGAGTATGATCTTATAGATTTCACTTCGCTTGCAGTTGCAACGGACAACTGTGGTACGCCATCTGTTGCGCAAACACAAACTCCGGGTACAACAGTAACCGGAACGACCACGATTGAATTGGTTGCTACAGATGTTTCCTTGAATACAGTTTCATGTACGTTTGATGTAATTCCGAGTGATAATTCTGCACCGACCGTTAGTTGCTTGCAGCCAAGCATTACACCTGCAACAAGTGCCCAATGCACTTTTACCGTAGCTGATTACACAACTGCGGCATTTGTAAGTGCTACAGACAATTGTACGCTCCCAGCATTGCTTACTACTACGCAAAGTCCTGTTGTTGGATCCTTGATAGGAAGTACCACAACAATTACGATTTCCACCACAGATGCCGCTGGAAATGTTGGCACTTGTTCCATGACGGTGACACCAGAAGATCAGGCTAATCCAATATTATTCTGCCCAGCAAATGCTACGGTTTCTTTAGATGCCAACTGCGAATTTGATTTACCTGATTACACTCCATTGGTGTTTGTATCTGACAATTGCGATTCGGCTCCGTTTATAATCACTCAAAGTCCTGCTAGCGGGCAAACCATCACGGGTGAAGACGTCACTACGGTTAGCTTTAGTGTTACTGATGGGAATTCAAACGTTGGAACTTGTTCTATTACGGTTACAACAGAAGACAACGATGCACCTACAATTACTTGCCCCTCGGACGATGTGGTTAGTGCAAACGCTAGTTGTGAATTCACCTTACAGGATTATACAGGAGATGTAACGGTAGATGATAACTGTTCTTCTTCGCCAGTTTTAGTTCAATCTCCTGCTTCAGGAGATTATTCAGGTAATGTGCTAGTGACTATGACTGCGACTGATGATGCTGGTAATACAAACAGTTGCAGTTTTAATGTAGCGGCTGAGGACGATACTGCTCCAAGCTTGACTTGTCCTTCCAACCAGACACCAAACTTCACTTCTAACTGTGAATTTTCACTAGTTGATTACACATCACTTTCCACATACTCAGATTTCTGCGACAACTCACTATTTGTAACCCAATCTCCCGGGTTTGGAACTATTATTTCTGGAACTACAACGGTAACAATAACCGCGTTGGATGATGCAGGGAACGATTCCATTTGTACATTCCAAGTAACTCCAGTTGATATTGAGGTGCCAACGGTTACGTGCCCAGCCGACTTTACGGTTAGCGTAGATGCCAATTGCAATTATGACATTGTAGATTATCGAAGTATGGTAGTTGCAACCGACAATTGTTCTGATCCCGTTCAGCTGTTCCAAAACCCATCTACTGGATCTCTTTCTGGTGGTGGAACAAGTACCTTAATTACCATAACTGCCCTAGATGATGTCCCCAACAGTTCCACTTGTACGTTTAGCATAACACTTGTAGATGATACAGACCCTGTTTTGACAAACTGTCCTACAGACCATAACGTTAACCTCAACGCCAACTGCCAGTTTGTTGTAGCCGATTATACTGTAGCGCCACTCACAGCAACAGATGCTTGTGGAGGAAATATCACGGTAGGACAGTCACCTTTGGCTGGTTCCCTAATTGGCGGAGTAACTACGGTTTCGGTAACTGCAACCGATGCAAGTGGAAATACGGATGTATGCTCGTTTGTTGTAACGCCTCTTGATGTTACCAACCCGAATATCTTGGCGTGCCCTGCGGATATTAGCGTTAATAATGATCCAAACATTTGCGGAGCGGTTATTTCGTACCCAAGTGTTACCGCCATCGATAACTGTGATGGAGTGGTTGTTCCACAACTTACCCCTGCAATAGGACAACCAAGTGGTACGGTGTTCCCAGTTGGGGTTACACCAGTACAATACGAGGCTACTGACAATGCCGGAAATTCTTCTTTCTGCGACTTTAATGTTACCGTTATTGATACCGAAGACCCAGTCATTGTTTGTCCTGCGGATGTAACAGAAAACGCACAGGCAAGTACTTGTGAAGCTGCCGTAACTTATCAGCTTCCAACGGTTAGTGATAATTGTAATTATGGATTGGATTCAGCACTTATTACTGGGTTCTATCCAAATGCAAACTTCCCAGTGGGAACTACCTTAGTTACTTGGGAAGCTTACGATGCAGCACTTAACACAAGCTCATGCAGTTTTAATGTAACGGTATTGGATGCGGAGCCTCCAGTTATTACATGTCCAGCAGATATGGTTGTTTCAAACGATCCAGGAATGTGTGATGCGGTTGTTACTTATTCCGTGCCAACAGTTACGGATAACTGTACTTCAGGAATTATTCCAAACTTAACTGGAGGCCTTGCTTCAGGAGGAACATTCAGCTTTGGTGTTAATACAATTTCATATCAAGCCGAAGACTCTAGTGGAAACACGGATGATTGTTCTTTCACTATTACGGTAGAAGACAATGAACCACCGGTTCTTACTTGTCCAAACGATACCTCTGTTACTTGCGATGCAGCTGTGGCGTATAATATTCCAACCGTAACAGACAACTGTAATTCTTCGATTGTCCCTGTTCAAACAGCACCAACGGTTGGCTCGCCTTTCCCATTTGGGCCAACTACGGTTACGTTTACTGGAGATGACGGAAATGGAAATTCCGCGACATGCGATTTCGTTGTAACCGTAATTGACACAGTTGCACCTTCGGTAACTTGTCCTTCCGACCAGATGGAAACATTCGATGCACAATGCCAAATGGCAGCACTCGATTACACTAGTCTAGGTTCTGCTACGGATGTGTGTGACGGAGCTCCAGTGCTTACGCAATCGCCAGCATCGGGTACTACAATTACAGGGTCGGCTATTATTACCCTAACGGCTACAGACTTTGCAGGAAACTCAAGTACTTGTGCGTTTAGTGTAATCGATGATACGCCACCTGTGGTGAGTTGTCCAGTCAATCAGGTAGTCGGTTCTGATATCAACTGTCAGTTTACCTTACTTGATTACACAACATTGGTAACAACCACAGATAATTGTGGTGCTTCAGGCTTAGTTCAAGCACCAGCATCGGGAACAGTTGTAAGTGCTAATACTACAGTTGTTATGACCGCTACGGATGATTTTGGAAATACATCCACGTGCCAGTTTGATATAGAACTTGAGGACAACATTCAACCAAGTATTACCTGTCTCGGAAATCAGGTTGGCGTTTTTGATGCTAATTGCGAGTATCAACTTCCAGATTATGCTGTGCTAGCGGCTACGGACGACAATTGTGATGCTTCCCCAGTTATCACGCAAGTTCCACTTGCTGGAGAAACGGTGCAAGGAGATACGGTTATTACTTTAACAGCTACAGACACGGATGGAAATAACATCTCATGTTCGTTTAACCTTTCTCCTGATGATAATGTATCGCCAGCTATTAGCTGCCCATCCAGTCAGCAAGCCTTGTTTGATGCGAGTTGTTCATTTCTAATGGTTGACTATACTGGATTGGCTGGTGTAACGGACAACTGCAGTTCAGTATTTACGGTTACTCAAAGTCCTGCTGTAGGATCTGCGCACTCAGCTAATACGCTTGTCACACTTACAGCGCAAGATCAGGCTGGTAATTCTAGCAACTGTGTGTTTATTGTAGTTCCAGAAGACCAAATTGCCCCAACTATAACATGCCCTAGTAATCAGGATGTAGCGGTTAACGCGAATTGCGAGTTTAATCTTGCTGATTATACTGGTGGGGCAACATCATCTGATAACTGCTCTAACTCTGTTGTGGTAACTCAAACACCCGCCATTGGTTCAAATGTTTCGAGCTTGGTAACTGTAACACTTACTGCAAATGATGGAAACGGAAATACGGCTAGTTGTGACTTTGATCTAACTCCAGAAGACATGACTCCGCCAGAGGTAGAATGTGCTGCAGATATTCAAGTGAATTTTAACAACAACTGTGAGTTTGAGATTTCAGACTATATCGGATTTATTACAGCTACCGATAATTGTAGCGGAATAACGTATTCTCAGACTCCTGCGGCTGGCAGCATCATTACAGGAACTGGTTCGGTAACATTAACAGCCACGGATGTTGCAGGAAATTCTGCCGCTTGTTCATTCGGTATCCTTCCGAATGATTCAGAACCACCGTCCATTACTTGCCCTACCGACCAAAACGTAGATTTCAATGCTGCTTGCGGTTATCCACTGCTGGATTATGTTGCGCTTGCATCTGCTTCAGACAATTGTCAGCTTTCTTCGCTAAGTCAAAGTATTTCCGTGGGAACAGTTATCACGGCTCAAACAACAATAGTATTGACAGCAACGGACAACGCAGGTAATACTGCAACTTGTTCGTTAGAAGTGATACCTGTAGATGTTACAAATCCGGTAATAAGCTGTCCTCAAGACTTAGAAGTTGATTTTGATAACGGTTGTCAGTTTTTCTTGGATGATTATTCTTCTTTGGTTCAAATAGCCGACAATTGCCTTAATACACTTTTTATCCAAACACCTGCATTTGGCACGGCTATTTCAGGACAAACCACATTGGTTATGTCTGTTGAGGATGAAGCTGGTAATACAGCATCGTGTTCTTTCGAAGTAATTCCAACAGACAACTCACTTCCAACTATTACCTGTCCTCAAAACCTTACTGTTGATTTAGACAACAACTGCCAGTTTGAGATTCCTGATTACAGATCTCAAGCTATAACTGAAGACAACTGTTCTTCTGTTGGTTTGTTAGTCGGACAATTCCCACCACTAGGAACTATTATCAACAGTAATACGGTGGTGACACTAACAGTTGAGGATGACAATGGAAATGAAGCTGACTGTTCCTTTGCCCTTGAAGCACAGGATACTGTTGCTCCAGTGATTACAACATGCCCGGCTGATTTAGCATTAACGATAAACGGAAACTGCGAAACGGTTGTGTCGGATTTCACACTTCAGGTTGTGGCAACCGATAATTGTGATGGTGTTGTAGTAATTAGCCAAATACCGGCCGTTGGAACATCCCTAATAGGAGCGGGTTCTAATTTAATAACAATGGTGGCTACTGATGATTCAGGAAATAGTGTCACTTGCGAATTCAACGCAATCGTTACTGATGATGTAAATCCTGCGGTTACGTGTCCGGTTGATCAAGTGCTACAACTTAGTTCAAGTTGTCAGTTCGTATTGCCAGATTACACTTTACAATCATCTGGTACTGACGCTTGTGGTACGGTTACTTTGACCCAATCGCCTGCGGCTGGTTCGCCAATCACTTCTCAACTAAACGCAACCATTATTGCAGAGGATGAAAGTGGAAACACTGCTACATGTACATTCTTTGTAACACCTCAACCAATGGAGGTAACTGTTACTGGCATTGATGCTACGTGTAATTCAGGAAGTAATGGCTCGGCCACGGTTTCGGTAACGGGAGGAACACCTCCTTATACCGAAGATTGGGGTGGATTTGACCCAACCGCTTTGGCTGGCGGAAACTATGCGGTAATTGTATCGGACGCCAACGGTTGTCCTGCAACCGGCAGTGTAACTATTGCTGATGGGCCTCTGTTTAACTTGGAGATAACGCCTAACGGAACGGTTTACGTTTGCGAAGGTGAATCTGTTCTGTTAGATGCAGGTGCTGGTTATGCAGTTTACGATTGGAGCACGGGTGCATCAGTTGCATCCATTAACGTAAGCAACCAGGCCAGTTACTGGGTACAGGTTGCCGATGCAAATGGTTGCTGGAGTAATACCGATACGGCAACGGTTGTATTCTTTGACGAACTTGCTCCTCAGATTATTTCATTGCCTAACGGATTGCTTGAAAGCTCAAACGATTCATCTCAATCGTATCAATGGTACTTCAACGGCTCACCTATAAATGGAGCTACCAACTTTTCGTACTGCCCATTGGTTAGTGGAAACTACGTGGTTGCTATTATTGACGCTAACGGATGTGAGGTTGAGAGCAACTTTGCCGAAATCACCGTCAATGCCGATGCTCCTTGCCTTGTGGGTATTGATGAATACGGACTAAGCCTCGATGTGTACCCGAACCCATCTACAGGAATATACACCGTTAAGTACGCGCTACAGTATCAGATGGATGTTGAGTTGGCCGTATTTGATTTGGTTGGAACTAGGGTTAGTGATGATGTGCTTATCTCCTCTCAAAGCGGAACAACAGTCATCGATTTATCGCAGGAGGCAGAAGGCGTTTATCTGTTGAGAATCACACTCGGAAACGATAAAGTGCTACAGCAACGATTGGTGCTTGTGAAATAATCGAAAGAGACCTCCGAGGTTTTCAAAACCTCGGAGGTCTTCTGAAGTTGTATGCTAATTTGGTCGAACGAAGACCTTCAAGTTTTTTTAAACCTTGAAGGTCTTTTTTGAAACATCCGAAACATGAAATACATTTTCCAACTCGTACTTGTCGGCTTCGTATCATCGGCCTTTGGCCAAGCACGTCCTGAAATTCACTGTAAACACTTCTTCAATGGGTATCCGTATGGGGCACCAGCAAGTAATGATCTTCTGATACGCGATTTGTACGCCCTCAGCAATAATGACAATACCAAATTTGCTGATTGGGTTGCGTATAAATTAACGCTTCACGAAATAGACGGAGAACTTGATTTGGATAGAAATTGGAAGACTGATGAATGGCTGGCAGGTGCAGAAACACTAGAAGCAGCAGACTATTCAGGTGCAAGTTCCGAGCATGATTACGATCGTGGACATCAAGCACCGCTTGGTTCATTTAAGAATTCGATTTACGCTTCGCAAACAAACCATCTCTGCAACATCACCCCGCAAAAGGCAGATTTGAACAGAGGTCCATGGGTAAAATTAGAGAACCACATTAGAACCTTGGTGCAGCAATTCAGAACCGCATACGTAATGACCGGCCCACTTTACGAAAAAGAAATGCCACCGTTACCCAAGGCCAACGAAAAACACAAAGTACCAAGCGGCTACTGGAAAGTGGTGATTGTACCAACCAGTAAATCAACGTTTGAGCATGCTGCCTTTATTATGGAGCAAGAGAGCGAGCGCAAAGATGCGGTGATAAGCAAGGTTGTTACCATTGATGAAGTAGAAAAGAGAAGCGGACTAGATCTGCTGTGGGAACTGAAAGACGCTGACGAAAAGGCCATTGAAGCCGACAAGAATGCATCTTGGATAAACACGTGGGTTGATTAAATGAAAGTCACCGTAATACATGGACATAGAACCCTTACCGCTGATTTAACTGCGGGGATTGATCTTTCCATCCCGTTTCTACACAACGGTAAGCTCAATGCTTATCATGCAGCACCTGTTCAAATAGCACCATTCAAAATGGGCGATTGGATAGGAGAGGTGGCACAAGGTGGTTCGGTCAATTATCGTAACGTCAGTTTTAATCCTCACGGTAATGGAACGCATACTGAGTGTATGGGACATATCGATAGTACCATTCACAGCGTAAACGAACATTTTAAACAATTTCATTGCATTGCCCAGCTTATTACCATCGAACCAAAACAAATGGATAATGAAGATTTGGTCATTACCGATGATTTGCTTCCAGCATTGGAAGAAACGGATGCGGTGATTATCAGAACACTTCCTAATACAGGCGACAAGCGCGAACGCAATTATTCAGGTTCAAACCCACCGTATTTACATCAAAAGGCAGTGGAGAAATTGGTTGCCTCTGGCTGTCGGCATCTCATTCTCGACCTTCCAAGTGTAGATAGAGAAGAGGATGGCGGAAAGTTGCTTGGCCACAAGGCATTCTGGGATTATCCAACGAAATCAAGAATGGACTGCACCATTACCGAGCTTGCCTTTGTTCCAAATGAAGCATCGGACGGATTGTATCTGCTCAATCTACAAGTGGCCCCGTTTGTGAACGATGCGGCACCTAGTCGGCCTGTAATTTTTTCGCTGGGTTAAACCCTAAAAGATAGCCTTAGCTTTGCAGCGCATTACTGGCTACAGTCGTAGTTAAAGAAAACACCCGCCAAAACCATGGATTCGTTTGATGAAATAAACCTGAATAAGCAGTTGAGAATTGGAATAGACGAACTTGGGTTCGAGCGTCCAACTCCTATTCAGCAACAAGCCTTTCCCATTATCATGTCGGGTAAAAACGTGGTGGGAATTGCCCAGACAGGAACAGGTAAAACCTTAGCGTACCTCATGCCAATTCTGCAAAATTGGAAGTTTGCTAAGCAGTTAAATCCTACCGTTTTAATCTTGGTACCAACGCGCGAGTTGGTGCTTCAGGTAGTGGAACAGGCTCAAGTTTATGCACAGTATATGAGTGTACGTATAATTGGGGTTTATGGCGGAACCAACATTAATACTCAAGCAGCTAGTTTGGCAGATGGCGTAGATATTCTGGTGGCAACTCCAGGCAGACTCTATGATCTTGCTGTGGCGCGTGCTGCCAACTTAAAAGCGGTTAAAAAACTTGTTATTGATGAAGTAGATGTGATGCTTGATCTCGGGTTCCGATTTCAGATATCCAACATATTTGAGTTGCTTCCAGAAAAGAGACAGAACATCATGTTTTCGGCAACAATGACCGAGGAGGTTTCTGAACTTATCGGAGAGAATTTTATCACACCCGAACGTATTTCGATTGCTGTAAGCGGGACTCCGCTTGATAACATATCGCAAAGCAGTTACGCTGTTCCAAACTTTTATACCAAGATTAATTTGCTTGCACATTTGCTTCGCGATAAGAACCAATTTGAAAAAGTATTGGTGTTCGTTCCGAGTAAAAAAGCAGCCGACCGCCTGTTTGATGTACTGGAAGAAACCTATGGTAGAGAAATGGGCGTTGTGCACTCCAATAAATCGCAGAACTACCGTATTCGATCCTTGGAGCAGTTTAACGAAGGTCGAAATCGAGTTCTTATCGCAACCGATGTAATGGCGCGGGGTTTAGATTTGGCCATGGTTTCTCATGTTGTCAACTTTGATGTTCCGGTATTTCCCGAAAACTACATGCATCGTATTGGTAGAACCGGACGTGCAGAGCAGGAGGGAAGGTCTATTCTCTTCTTTACTGAAGCAGAACGTGAAGCAAAAGAAGCCATTGAACGCTTAATGGATATGGAAATTGACCAGCACGATTTCCCTGATGAAGTAGCAGTATCGGAGCAGCTAACACCCGAAGAACGCCCAAAACCAAAATACACTAAGAACCAAAACCGTAATTCAAAGAATAGGCTAGAAGGTGGTGGAGCTTTCCATGAAAAAAAGGAAAAGAATAAGAAGACCAATCAAGGTGGTTCCTATCGTGAAACGATTAAACAGAAGTACAAAAAACCGCGAACTCGCGGTAGTAAGAGTGTGAATAACAGGAAGAAAAAATAGGTCGCGTTTTTGGAGTACCTACTTCGACTCTTCTAAAGCCTGCTCAATATCGGAGATAATATCGGAGATATTCTCTAAACCAACAGAAACTCGCACCAATCCTGAGGAAATGCTCACCGCTTGACGTTCCTCCTCTGTCAGCTTAGCATGCGTAGTTGAAGCTGGATGCGTAACAATTGTTCTAGCATCGCCCAAATTGGCTGTAACGGAACACATCTGCAACGCGTCTAAGAATTTCTTACCACGTTCTACGCCACCTTTTACTTCGAAGGTGATGAGGCCACCACCTTTTTTCATTTGCTTCTGCGCTACTTTGTATTGCGGATGCGAAATCAATCCTGGGTAACGAACGTTGTCCAATTCAGGGTGATGTTCCAAGCAATTAGCAAGCTTCACGGCATTATCGCAATGGCGGTCCATACGAACAGCCAATGTTTCCAAACTTTTGGAAAGTATCCATGCATTGAATGGCGAAATAGCTGGACCCGTTGAACGGCAAAAAGTGTAAATATCATCAATCAACTTCTTGTCGCCAACCAATATTCCACCTGTTACGCGGCCTTGTCCATCAATCCATTTGGTACCAGAATGGCTTACCAAGTGCGCTCCAAAATCAATTGGGCGTTGCAAATAGGGCGTGGCAAAGCAGTTGTCTACATGGAAAATTACACCATGCTTCTCTGCCAATTTTCCTACGAATTCAAGGTCAATTATATCCAAACCAGGGTTCGATGGTGTTTCAGCAAAAATCATCTTGGTATTTGGTTGAATGGCTTTTTCCCAACCTTCCAAATCATCTACATCAACGTATGTGGTTGTAATACCGAAACGCGGCAGAATCTTCGTCAAAAGCGTGTGCGTAGAACCAAACACCGAACGACAGCTTACAACATGATCTCCAGCACTGAGCAATGCCGCAAAACCTGCGTACACTGCAGCCATACCAGTAGCAGTGGCATAACCAGCCTCTGCGCCTTCTAGCTTGCACATCTTATCTACAAACTCAGAAAAGTTTGGGTTGTCAAACCGGCTGTAAATGAATCCTTCTTCTTCAGCAGCAAATACCGCGCGCATTTGCTCGGCATTGTCGTAGGTAAAACTTGACGTGAGATACAACGGAACGCTGTGTTCTCTATGCTGCGTGCGTTCGGCCTGCGTTCTTATCGCATCGGTTTCAAACTGATTCTCTTTCATAATTGCGAATATCCGAATGAATTGTCCTATTTCCCTAATAAGCTGATTTCCTAACTTCCTATCTCAACGCTCCAAGTTATTTCAGCGGTAGGTTCCAATATCTTAGAAACCGAACAATACTTTTCTGCTGAGAGTTGTGCTGCACGCTTCACCTTGTCTTCTTGCAAATCATTCCCTTTCACAATAAATTTCATGTGAATTTTAGTGAATATGGACGGAATTTCATCTCTGCGCTCGGCCGTTACTTCCACATCATAACTGGTTACATCCTGCTTCATTTTCTTGAGGATAGAAATCACGTCTATGCTGCTGCATCCTGCTAACGACATTAGTAAGACTTCCATAGGTCGCGCACCCAAATTCTCTCCACCAATCTTTGGCGAACCATCCATATCAATCGTGTTTCCAGTTTCGTTGATGGCCTGCATGTGATAATTGTCGTTCAGTCTCTTAAGGGTAATTTTCATCTTTCATAAATTAAATCCGAAATACTAAAACCTCAAATTCGAAACGTTTCGTGCTTCACTAATTCGTGCTTTCTATTTCAAATATATTTGCCGCAGCAAGTATGAGCATCCAAAAATACATCCATAACCAATCCTTCCAACTCGAAAGCGGTGCAATTCTGCCGCGTGTTGAAATAGCTTACCATACGTATGGCGAGTTGAATGCAACTGGTGATAACGTTATTTGGGTGTGCCATGCGCTTACTGCCAATTCAGATGTAGCAGATTGGTGGAGCGGCCTTTTTGGCGAAGACAAGCCTTTTAACCCAAGCAAACACTTCATCGTTTGTGCCAATATTCTCGGTTCGTGTTACGGAAGTTCTGGGCCATTAACCGAGAATCCCGAAACAGGAAAGCCGTATTTCCGTTCGTTTCCGATGGTTACTATTCGTGATATGATAAAAGCGCATCAATTGCTTCAAACTCATTTGGGAGTGAAGCAAATTCAACTTGGAATGGGCGGCAGCATGGGCGGTTATCAGTTGATGGAATGGGCCATTGAAGACCGAGACTTGTTTAAGAACTTGTGTCTCTTGGTTACAAGTGCCAAAGCTTCTGCCTGGGAAATTGCTATTCACGAAGCGCAACGTTTGGCCATCGAAGCAGATTCAACTTGGAAAGATGATGCTGCAAATGCTGGTGACAACGGAATGAAAGCTGCTCGGGGCATCGGAATGCTGACGTACAGGAATTACGAAGCTTTTAAACAGACACAAGAAGATACAGAAGAGAAGTTAGACGACTACAAAGCGGCATCCTACATCCAATATCAAGGCGAAAAACTAACGAAGCGCTTTAACGCGCAGAGCTATCATCTGCTCTCCAAAGCAATGGATAGCCACAATTTAGGCCGAGGAAGAAAATCGGTTGAGGGAGTCTTGGCTCAGATTACGGCCAACACGTTGGTTATCGGTGTAGACAGCGATATTCTTTGTCCGGCAGGCGAGCAGCAATTCATTACTGAGCATATTCCAAACTCCAAATTGGAAATAATTTCATCGCCCTTTGGGCATGATGGTTTTTTGGTGGAGAGTGAGAAAATCAATCGTCTGCTTACCGACTTTTTCGAAGGTTTAGATTAAAAAAACGCAACGCTGTTGCATGCAAACCTTTTTTGACTTAGGTTTGGCACCATCAAAATGACCAACGCACAATTCGATATGAAAATGATGAACACAGCATGTTGCTGCTGTTGTCTATTTTCTGTGAGAAGCTGAGTGTTGTATTGATATATTTTTAAAAACGAAACAACAAAGCCTCTCAGATATCTGAGGGGCTTTTTTTATGATTAGGGTTAATATGGTTGAACGGATTGAAAAGATGTGTTGTTGCTGCGAGTCTACCGAAAGGTGGGAGTAGTGGTGATATGCGCATTTCAGTCGTAAGAGCCCTTCTGCCACAAGCAGAAGGGCTCTTTTTTTATGCAACAACAAACTCCAGATATATGCAAAGTTTTAGAACAGAATTAGAAAAACCAATTGTAGAAAAGGACATTCTCGACCTAGAGAAGAAGATTACCCTTTTCAAAGATGGAAAGGTGGATGACGACAAATTTCGTAGCCTTCGTTTGGCACGCGGCATTTATGGTCAGCGACAGCCAGGTGTGCAGATGATTCGCATCAAAATTCCCTACGGAAGAATGACAGCTGAACAGATGGTCAGAATTGCAGACATTTCTGATGAATACGCAAGCAGCACACTTCATGCTACCACGCGGCAAGACATTCAGATTCATTACGTGAGTTTGGATAAGACGCCTGAATTGTGGAACAAACTAGAGCAATCCAAAATCACCATTCGCGAAGCATGTGGTAATACGGTGCGAAACATTACTGCTTCGGAAAAAGCGGGAATTGACCCTGAAGAACCGTTTGATGTTTCGCCTTACGCGCAGCAGATGTTCGAGTATTTTTTGCGCAATCCTATTTGTCAGGAAATGGGACGGAAGTTCAAAATTGCCTTTGCATCATGCGAAAAAGACACCGCCCTTACGCTGATACATGACATTGGTGCTATTCCTGTTATCAAGGATGGAAAGCGCGGTTTTAAGGTAATGGTTGGTGGTGGATTGGGCGCGCAGCCGTTCTTGGCTTTGCCAGCTTACGAGTTCCTTCCAGAAGAAAAACTCATTCCATTTACCGAGGCGATGCTTCGCATTTTTGACCGCTACGGGGAACGTAACCGAAGAAACAAGGCACGTTTCAAATACCTGTTGCAAGATGTTGGTCTAGAAGGACTAATGATGCAGATTGAAACAGAACTTTTGGCGTTAGACAAGCAGGAGTTTTGGGTTGATCGTGATGCGGTTCCTGCGGCAGAAATGCCGGAGGCGAACACCACAGTTACCACGCGTATCAAGGATAGAGCGCATTACGATAATTGGTTAGCCACCAACGTTTTTGAACAGAAACAGGAAGGTTTTTTCGGTGTTTACGTGCGTGTTCCGTTAGGAAACATCTCTTCGGATACAGCAAGGGCGTTTGCTAAAGTGGTGAAGGAATTTGCCGCTGACGACATCCGAGTAACCATCAACCAAGGTTACCTCTTGCGGTATGTGAAAAAGGAAGCGCTTTCACCTTTGTACGAAGGATTGAACGGCCTCGGATTGGCTGAGCCTGGCTTTGATAGCGTGGCAGACATCACGGCTTGTCCGGGAACAGATACCTGTAATTTGGGAATTTCCAACAGCACCTCAACTGCGTTGGAATTGGAGAAGGTTATTCGTTCAGAATTTCCAGAATTGATTCATAACCGCGACATCAAGATTAAGATTAGTGGTTGCATGAATTCTTGCGGACAGCACGGCATTGCCAACATTGGTTTTCACGGAAGTTCGATGAAGCACGATGGCAAAGTGGTGCCAGCCATGCAGGTTCTTTTGGGTGGCGGAACGCTCGGAAATGGCAATGGAACGGTGGCTGATAAAGTCATCAAGATTCCATCGAAACGAACGCCAGAATTGCTTCGGGTGTTATTGAAAGATTACGCTGAAAACGGGCTGGAAGGCGAGTATTTTAACGATTACTATCTCCGTTTAGAGACAAACTATTTCTACAATCTCTTCAAGCCATTAACCGAGTTGGATAGTTTGAATGACAGCGATTATTACGATTGGGGCAAGGAAGAATTGTTCAAACCAGCCATTGGTTTGGGCGAATGTGCTGGCGTAGTCATCGACCTAGTGCAAACGCTTTTCCAGGATGCAGACGAGAAACTTGATTGGGCCGCGGAAGCCTTTAAAGAAAGTCGGTATGCAGATGGTGTATATCACACCTATACCGCTTTTGTAAACGGAGCCAAGGCGCTTTTGCTTTCAGAAAATGTGCGCTGCAACACGCAAGCAGGTATTATTCAAGACTTCGACAAAACATTTGTTGAAACAGGCAAACTGCAGTTTGAAGGAACTTTTACAGAGATGGTTTTGAGAATGCGTTCGAACAAACCAACACCTGAGTTTGCCCTTAGCTATTTCGCACAGGCGAAAAGCTTTCTTAAAACCATTAAATCATTCAGAGAAGAACAA